>Ga0209254_10000011_pt1 | contig 96103 bp, 98 predicted proteins | sample FrelakmetDIP11DI_FD_187148 | JGI IMG/M metagenome (GOLD analysis project Ga0209254, IMG submission 187148) | Freshwater lake sediment microbial communities from the University of Notre Dame, USA, for methane emissions studies - DIP11 DI (SPAdes)... | ecosystem: Environmental > Aquatic >...
CCGCCAGGCCATCACCCGCTCGATCGCCGACCAGGCGCGCACCATCCGCATCCCGGTGCACATGATCGAGACCATCAACAAGATGAACCGCATCAGCCGGCAGATCCTGCAGGAGACCGGCCAGGAGCCGGATCCGGCGACGCTCGCCGCCAAGATGGAGATGCCGGAGGAGAAGATCCGCAAGATCCTCAAGATCTCCAAGGAGCCGATCTCCATGGAGACGCCGATCGGCGACGACGACGACTCGCATCTCGGCGACTTCATCGAGGACACCTCCACGGTCGCGCCGTCGGACGCCGCGCTGTATGCGTCGCTGCGCGAGGTCACCAAAGACGTGCTGGATTCGCTCACGCCGCGCGAGGCCAAGGTGCTGCGCATGCGCTTCGGCATCGAGATGAACACCGACCACACGCTGGAGGAGGTCGGCAAGCAGTTCGACGTGACGCGCGAGCGCATCCGGCAGATAGAAGCCAAGGCGCTGCGCAAGCTGCGGCATCCGTCGCGCAGCGAGCGGCTGAAGTCCTTCCTGGAAAATAATTGACCCCCCCACCCCGGCCCTCCCCCTCGACCAGGGGGAGGGGGTTCAATACCGTCTCGAGCGCCCCCTAGCCGGGGCGTTTTCGTTCGAGGTCATCGAATGGCAAGGTACGACTACGATTTCTTCGTCATCGGCGGGGGCTCGGGCGGGGTCCGCGCGAGCCGCATCGCCGCGGGCTTCGGCGCCAAGGTCGCCATCGCGGAGAACCACCGCTTCGGCGGCACGTGCGTCATCCGCGGCTGCGTGCCGAAAAAGCTCCTCTCGTATGCCTCGCACTTCCGCGAGGACTTCGAGGATGCGGCCGGCTACGGCTGGACGGTGGGCCCGGCGACCTTCTCGTGGCCCAGGCTGATCGCCAACAAGGACGCCGAGATCGCGCGGCTCGAGCGCGTCTACCATAGCCTGCTCACCCGCTCGGGCGTCGAACTTTTCGAGGCGACCGCGCGCATTGCGGATCCGCACACCGTGGAGGTCGCCGGCCGCCGCCTCACCGCGAAGTTCATCCTCGTGGCGACCGGCGCGTGGCCGCGCATGCCGGACATTCCGGGAATCGAGCACTGCATCAGCTCCAACGAGGCATTCCAGCTCCCCGAGCTGCCGCATCGCGTCCTGGTGGTCGGCGGCGGCTACATCGCGGTCGAGTTCGCCGGCATCTTCAACGGCCTGGGCGCGAAGGTCACGCTGTCCTACCGCGGCGAGGAGATCCTGCGCGGCTTCGACGACGAGGTGCGCCGCCACCTGCATGAGGAGATGGCGGCGAAGGGCATCCGCATCCTGGTGAAAAGCAACGTCGCGAGCGTCGAGAAGGTCGCCGACGGGTCGCTCGTCGCGCACTTCGAGAATGCGCTCTTCGAGTCGATGCCGGTCGACGCGGTCATGTTCGCCACCGGGCGCACGCCCAACACGCGCGGGCTCGGTCTGGAAGAGGCGGGCGTCATGCTTGGCGCCGACGGCGCCGTGCTGGTGGACGGGCGCTCCTGCTCCAGCGTGCCGTCGATCTACGCGGTCGGCGACGTCACCAACCGCATCAACCTCACGCCGGTGGCGATCCGCGAGGGCCAGGCGGTGGCGACTACTCTGTTCGGCGGCCGCGAGCTGCGCGCCGACCACGCCGACGTGCCCAGCGCGGTGTTCAGCCATCCGCCCGTGGGAACCGTCGGGCTCACCGAGGCGCAGGCCGTCGCGAAACACGGCGTCGTCGAGGTCTACTGGACCAGCTTCCGCCCGCTCAAGGCGACCCTCTCGGGGCGCGCCGAGCGCACGCTCATGAAGCTGGTGATCGACCACGCCACGCGGCGCGTCGTCGGCGCCCACATGGTCGGGGACGACGCACCGGAGATCATCCAGGGCTTCGCGGTCGCCGTGAAGGCGGGTCTCACCAAGGAGCAGTTCGACGCCACCGTCGGCATCCATCCGACCGCGGCGGAAGAGCTCGTCACGATGAAGGATCACCGGGTCGCCTCCACACGCGTGATATAACCGCCCCGAGTCGCACAGGCTTCCTGGGGGGCTTCTGGACAACCTGCCGCTGATCCCTTTCCTCAAGGCGATCCTTCTCGTTCCGGTCACGCTGCTGCCCATCATCAACCCGCTCACGACGGCGCCGGTGTTCGTCGCGACCCTGGGCGGCAGCCGCACCGCGGCCAAGCGGCTCGCCCGGCAGGTGGCGATCAACAGCTGGATCGTCATCGTCGCGTCGATGCTGACCGGCACCTACGTGCTGGCGCTGTTCGGCATCTCGCTGCCGGTGGTGCGCGTCGGCGGCGGGCTGCTCGTCGCGGCCGCGGGATGGCGCATGCTGCATCGGAACGACGAGGACGACGTCCGCGCCGCAGCGGCCGAGCAGGCGGCGACGCTTTCCGACTCGGAGATCGTGCGGCGCAGCTTCTTCCCGCTCACCTTTCCGCTCACCACCGGCCCGGGAACGATCGCGGCGGCGATCGCGCTGGGCGCCCAGATCCCCGTCAACCCGGTGCTGTTCGTCGCCGGTTCGGTGGCGGCGGGCGCCGGTGCGCTGATCGTCTCGCTGGCGCTCTATTACCTCTTCGCCAACGCGGCGACGGTGCTGGCGAAGCTGGGGCATATCGGCACCATGGTCATGATCCGCCTGATGGCGTTCATACTCCTCTGCATCGGCATCCAGATCATCTGGACCGGGCTTGCCGAGCTCACCGGGATCGGGACGTGAGAGCCCTCTGGATCGGCATCCCGTTCGCCGCGCTCGCGGTGCTGGCAGCTACCTTCGCCCTGGGCGGCGGCGTCGCCATGAACGTCCTGATCGTCGCGGCCCTGATCGCGGCGGTGGTCGCGGCGGTCCACCACGCCGAGGTGGTCGCGCACCGCGTCGGCGAACCCTTCGGCACGCTCGTGCTCGCGCTCGCGGTCACCGCGATCGAGGTCTCGCTGATCATCTCGGTGATGCTCGGCGGCGGCGAGGACAAGGCCACCCTCGCGCGCGACACGCTGTACGCCACCGTGATGATCATCGCGACGGGCGTGATCGGGCTGTGCGTGCTGGTCGGCGCGTTGCGGCACCGCGAGCAGTCCTTCCGCATCGAGGGCGCGGGGCCGGCGCTCGCCGCGCTCGCGACCCTCGCGGTGCTCGTCCTGGTGATGCCGGTGTTCACCCGCAGCTCGGCGGTGGGCACTTATACGGAGTCGCAGCTCGCGTTCGTCGGCGTTTCGGCGTTCGCCCTCTGGTGCGTGTTCGTGTTCTTCCAGACGGTGCGCCACCGCGACTACTTCCTGCCGCCGGGGCATGCGGACGACGAGTCGGTGCATGCGCCGCCGCCGAGCGCCGGTGCGGCGTGGGCGAGCTTCGGGCTCTTGCTCGTGTCGCTGGTCGGTGTGGTGGGTCTCGCGAAGGCGATCTCGCCCGCGATCGAGGCTGCGGTGAGGGAGGCGGGCTGGCCGGTCGCGGTGATCGGCATCGCCATCGCGCTGCTGGTGCTCATGCCGGAGACCGTCGCGGCGGTGCGCGCGGCCCTGGCCGACCGGTTGCAGACGAGCTTCAACCTTGCGCTCGGATCCGGGCTCGCCACCATCGGCCTCACCACGCCGGTTGTCGTCGCGGTGTGCATCGCGTTCGACATCCCCATCGTGCTGGGCCTCGATCCGCGCGACATCGCGCTGATGTCGCTCGCGATCATCGTCGCGGTGATCGGGATCGGCGCCAACGGCCGCACCAACCTCATGCAGGGCGCGGTGCAGCTCGTGATCTTCGCCGCGTTCATCTTCCTGTCGATCGTGCCCTGAGGCGGGTGGCGCGGCCGGGCCCTGCGCCGCCCCGCCTATAATCCGCTGGCGGGCCTATAGCTCAGCGGTTAGAGCAGGGGACTCATAATCCCTTGGTCCCTGGTTCGAATCCAGGTGGGCCCACCGCGGAGAGACTGCCGTTCGGGCTTCCTCGGACGCTGCGCAGCACGGCTCGCCGGTGCCCCTTCCACAAAGCAAAAGGGCCCGGTCGCCCGGGCCCTTCGATATTGCCTTGCGCGGCCTCAGCCGCGCGCGCCTAGATCGGCTTGATGTTCGAAGCCGCCGGACCCTTGGGACCCTGCACGACGTCGAAGCTGACCTTCTGCGCTTCCTGCAGGGACTTGAAGCCGGCCATCTGGATCGCGCTGTGATGCGCGAACAGATCCTTGCCGCCGTCATCCGGGGTGATGAAGCCGAAACCCTTGGAGTCGTTGAACCACTTCACGGTGCCTGTAGCCATGTGTTTTCCATTCCTTGATGCAATCGCGCAGCCGAATCCGCGGCGCGCTTCCGGGCAAGATGTTCAAGGAAGGAACTGGACTGCCACCGAACTCGCCGCGCGAACGCGGCGTAGAAGGGACGGACGATTCACTGCTTGATACCTGCGTCGAAGAGAATACCACGACTCGGCAATTGGTGCGTGGCTCGGCCCGCGTTCGCGCTAGAGTCGCGGGATCCAGGCTCCCGCGTCCCCTGCGCCCATGTCCGACCGCATCGTCTTTCTGGTTCCCGGGTTCTTCGGCTTCTCCTCGGTCGGCGCGGTGGACTACTTCGAGGACGTGGAGCGCGCACTCGGCGAGGCCTTGCGGACGCGCGGTGTCACGGCGCGGATCGTGCGCTGCGAGACGCGGCCGACCGCCTCGATCCCGAGGCGGGCCGACGCGCTGCGCCGCGAGGTGATCCGGCGCGGCGGCCTGGCGGCGCGGGAGCTTCACTTCATCGGGCATTCCACCGGCGGGCTGGACGTGCGCATGCTGCTCACGCCAGGGGTGCGCATCGCCCGCGGCGACAGCGAGGACCGCATCGCGCGACTCACGCGCACGGCGATCTGCGTGGCGACACCGCACTACGGAACGCCGCTTGCGAACCACTTCCTCACGGTGCAGGGCCAGACGCTGCTGCTGCTGTTGAGCGGGCTCGCGGCGTCCGGCAAGGGCCGCGGCGCGATCCTCGCCGCAGCCAAGTCGCTTGCGCTCGCGGCACGGCTCGACGACTGGCTGGGCCGGTCGGACACCCCGCTGGATCGCCTCGCCGCAGGCCTGCTGCGCAGGATCCGCCTCGACCGGCGCGATCCGCTCTGGAAGTACCTCTCCGCAATGGAGCGCGACCAGGGCGCGGTGCTGCAGCTCACGCCGGAGGGCATCGACGTGTTCAACGCCGCCGTGGTGGATCGCCCGGACGTGGAGTACGCCAGCGTGGTGGCGGGGGTCGCGCCGCCGCGCGTGGACCTGTCGTTACGGCGCCTTGCTGACCCGACGTTTCTGTTGCTCCGCGCGGTGTTCCGCCTCCTGCACGCGCTCGCCGGGCGGCCGCACGCGCACTACCCGTATCCCAAGCCGCGGCCGTCCACGCAACGCCGACTCGACGCCGCGTTCGGATTCGCCGCCACCCCGCGCGTGAGCGACGGCGTGGTGCCGACGCTTAGCCAGGTCTACGGACGCTTGCTGCACGTCGCGCGTGCCGACCATCTCGATGTCGTGGGGCATTACACGCTCGCCAGCGGGCGCATGGGCGACTGGCTGCCCTCGGGGGCGGGATTCACGCCCGAGGCCTTCGACGCGACTTGGGACGCAGTCGCCGGGGCTATCGCGCGGCGCCGGCTCGCGGCCGGCAGGAATCGGCTGCGCTCTTGATGCCGCTCAACGCAGGCTCGCTCTAGGCGACTATGCTGATATTGGAGCAGTGTAAGGCTCCAAAAAGCCGAAGAGGCTGGTAACGAACGGAGGGCAACATGACAAACCTCACTCGCTTCGAACCGCTCTTCACGATGCCGTTCGACGACCTGTTCCGCCGCGTCATGCGGCCGGTCCGGTGGGAAGTCGAGGGGCTGCCGGGCGAAATGCGGCTCGACGTGCACGAAACCGACACCGCGTACACCGTCAAGGCCGAGATCCCTGGCGTCGAGAAGGAGAACATCGGCGTCCGGATCGAGGGCGACACCGTGTCGATCAGCGCCGAGAGGAAGGCTGAGAAGGAGGTGAAGGACAAGGGCGCGCCGGTCCGTACCGAGCGGTACTTCGGGCAGCTCTTCCGCAGCTTCACGCTGGGCACTGCGGTCGACGAGGCCGCAGCCACGGCGAAATACGCCGACGGGGTGCTGGAGTTGAACCTGCCGAAGAAGGCAGGGCCGACGGCAACGGGCCTCACGATCCAGTGAGGCCGGCGCGGGGCGGGTGATCGAACCGCCCTGCGTGCGCGAGGGGCCGGCGTGAGCCGGGCCTTCGCGCCTTTTCGCGCCGCGTTTCGCGGGAACCATCCCCCGAGCGGCGGGTCGGATTGGTAGTTGTCGCATGCGCGGTGTCACGCGCGCGAATGGACGCTCAACTCATCGGAGGTGCCATGGAAGCGAATGTGGATCGCGTGATGGGAGAACTGCGGCGCGTGGTGGCCGATGCCGAAACGCTGCTCGCGGAGGGAGGCGATCGGCTGGGAGATGCGCGTGATGCGGTCGCGACGCGCCTGCGCGATGCGCGCGATCGCCTGGATCTGCTCGAGCGCGAGGCCCTGTTTCATGCGCGCCACGCTGCGCGGCGGGTCGATCGCTACGCGCACCAGCATCCCTGGCAGGTGGCGGGCATCGGCGTCGCGCTGGCGACCGCGGTGGTGCTCGCGGCGTGGCTGGCGTTGGATTCGCCGCGCGACTGAGCACTGCCACTGCGATTCTTTCCGCCGAAGAAAAAGCCCGGCGCAAGGCCGGGCTTTTTCGCGAGGCGCGAGGCGCGATCAGTCGAGCGGGCGGATGTTCGACGCCTGCTTGCCCTTGGGGCCGGTGGTGATCTCGAACTCGACCTTCTGATTCTCGCGCAGCGACTTGAAGCCGCCGCCGACAATGGCGCTGAAGTGGGCGAACAGGTCTTCGCCGCCGCCGTCGGGCTTGATGAAGCCGTAACCCTTCTGGTCGTTGAACCACTTGACGGTACCGGTGCTCATGAGTGCTTACCTTTGGGTAGTGGGTAGGAATCGGCTTGCGCCGTCGTGCGGATACTTCAAGGCAAGGCACGGGAGACCGTAAGGCACCGCGGATGCGGTCTGACAGGCCAGCGACGTCGCTGCTTGAAAGGAATCCTGCGGCCGAATTTATACCGTCGGGTCCCGGGAAGGTCAAGTGAAACAGCCGCATACGTGGCCTCTGCGGGGACCGTAGGGTGGTCTGACAAGGTCATTTCCGTCTGCCCGGCAGGACTGCCTATACTGGGCGCCATGACGTGACTTTCCGGAGCCCGGCCATGCGCCTGCAGCCTGTAGTGCTAATCGCGGCCCTTGCGGCCGCCATTCCCGCCCTCGCCCAGCAGCAGAAGGTGACCGGCCCGGTGGCGCAGTACTGGGTGAGCGCCGAGACCGCCGCCGGCATGAACATGGGGGCCATGGGCGGAGGCCTCGGCGGCATGATGGGGCGGATGATGGGCGGCGGCGGCGATGGCGGCAAACGCCTGGTGCTGCAGCTCGGCTCCGCGCAAGGCGCTCCCGCTGACCCGCGCGCCCAGCACGACATTCCGCCAGGCATGGCGATGGGCGCGTCGTTGCCGCTGGTCACACCCAAGGCGGAGCGGCCCGTGCGCGAGCCGGGCGATCTCCCGCAGGGCATGGAGAAGCCTCGCGGACGGATGCTGATCTTCTGGGGCTGCGGCGAGCGCGCGCGGCCCGGGCAGCCGGTGGTGATCGACTTCGCGAAGGTCGCGCAGGGGCAGATGCCGGCCGGGCTGGCGGCACGCCGAGTGAACGTGCCCAATCCGCCGGCGTTCGGGCGCAACCGCAGCTACGGGGACTGGCCGAATCCGGAGGACTCGCGCCCGGTGCCCGCGAACGCGTCGCTCCGCGGGGATCACGTCGTCAAGGGCAACTACTCCCCGGAGATCCGCTTCGGGGTGGACCGCCACGACTTCATGGACCCCGTGACGCTCGCTTCGCAGGCCATGCCCTCGGGCGCGGCCGGCGTGCGCTGGAACGCGGTCGGTGGCGCCACCGGTTACTTCGCGATGGTCACCGGCGGCAACGACCGCGAGGAAGTGGTCTTCTGGAGTTCCGCCGAAGTGCAGGAGATGGGCGGTGCGCTGATGGATTACGTGCCTCCCGCGGAGGTGGCGCGGCTGATTCGCGAGAAGGTCGTGCTTGCGCCCTCGGTCACCGAATGCGCGGTGCCGGCCGAGGTGGTCAAGGCGGCGCCGGCCGCGTTCCTCAGCTTCATCGCCTACGGGGACGAGCTGAATGTGGTGCATCCGCCCCGTCCGCAGGACGCGACGCGGACCTGGGAGCAGGTGTACGCGGTGAAGGTGCGCCTGAAGTCCACCGGCTCGATGCTTCTCTCCGAGGGCGGCATGGCGGGCGGCACGGGGAGCCCGCGCGCCCGGCAGCAGCCCGACGCGGCGCCGCCTGCGGGCGAGACAGCCGCGCCGCAGGCGCCGGCCAACCCGGTGGAGCAGGGCATCGGCATCCTGCGCGGGATCCTGGGCCGTTAGGGAAGGTCTGCGAACCCTGGTTCGCAGACCCTCACGCATAGGGGCGCGGGGAGGCATCCACGGGTGTTGCAGAGTGTCCCGGCGACCGCTGTTACGCTACGCGTCTCACGCCCCGGGGCGCGCTTGACGTACGTCAACACCCGGGGCTGGTCCGGGACGCACAGTCGTTCGTGACAACGCATCAGGGAGTGCAGGAGCATGGCGGATACCTATGAGCTCGTGAGGGCGTGCAAGCTCGCGACCGAGCTGGACGACGCGCAGGCGCGCGTGCTGGCGGGCGTGATGAGCGTCCGCGATCTCGCCGAGGACGAGGTGCTGGTGCAGGAGGGCGCAAGCGACGACTGCCTCTACGTGATCGTGAGGGGCGCGATCGCCGTGTCCAAGCGGCAGCAGCCCGGCGGAGAGTGGCTGAACCTCAACGTGCTCACGCGCGGCGAGCTCGTCGGCGAACTCGCGTTCATGGATGCGCGGCCCCACTACGCGGCGCTCCGGGCCCTCGGCGAGACGCGTGTGCTCGTGCTGCAGCGCATCGCGCTGGAGGGATTGCTCGACAGCCACCCGCGCGTTGTCTACAACGTCATGCGGGCGATCTTCCGCGTCGTCCACTCGATCATGCACCGGCTGGGCGCCCAGCAATCGGAGCTGACCAACTACATCTACAAGCAGCACGGCAAGTACTGAGGCTGGCGCGGTAACCCTTCGCCGTGAATGGGAAAACCCCCGATCTTCCGGGCGGACGCGACCCGTGCAAGGCGGTAGAATGCGAACGATTTCCCGGGGGAGGAAGGAACCGATGCCCGCCCGGGTGGTCTTTCGAGCATCCGTGATCCGGCACCCCAACCGCGCATGAAGCCCCGCCACAAGCGCATCGCCCTCATTCTCGGCGGCGTCGCCGCCCTCGGCATCGCCGCCGCGCTGGTGCTGAACGCATTCCAGTCCAACCTGGTGTTCTTCTTCAGCCCGAGCGAGGTGCTCGCGCAGAAGGCGCCGGTCAACAAGACGTTCCGCGTCGGCGGCCTGGTCGAGGAAGGCAGCATCAAGCGCCAGTCCGACGGCCTCACCGTGCACTTCAAGGTCACCGACACCGCGCGCGCCATCCCGGTCGTGTACACGGGCATCCTTCCGGACCTCTTCAAGGAAGGCAAGGGCGTGGTGGCGCAGGGCCGCCTCGGCGACGACGGCGTGTTCCGGGCGAGCGAGGTGCTCGCCAAGCACGACGAGAACTACATGCCGCCCGACGCCGCCCACGCCGTGGAGCAGGCGCAGAAGGCCCAGAAGTCCCTCAAGCAGTAGGAAGGAGTCGCCTTGATCCCCGAGCTCGGCCAATTCGCGCTCATCCTCGCGCTGCTCCTCGCCGTCGTGCAGGGCACCTTCCCGCTGGCCGGCGCAGCCCGCGGCGTCCGCGAGTGGATGGCGCTCGCCAAGCCGGCCGCGCAGGGCCAGTTCGTGTTCGTGGCGATCGCGTTCGGCTGCCTGGTGTGGTCGTTCCTGCAGGACGACTTCTCCGTGCTCAACGTCGCGACCAACTCCAACACCCGGCTTCCCACCGCGTACAAGGTGGCCGCGTCCTGGGGCTCGCACGAGGGCTCGCTGCTGCTGTGGGTGCTGATGATGGCGACGTGGACGGTCGCGGTGTCGCTGTTCTCGCGCCACCTTCCCAACGAGATGGTCGCGCGCGTGCTCGGCGTCATGGGGCTGGTGAGCGTCGGGTTCCTGCTCTTCATGCTGCTCACCTCCAACCCCTTCGACCGCCTGTTCCCGCCCGCGCCCGAAGGGCGCGATCTCAATCCGCTGCTGCAGGATCCGGGGATGGTGATCCATCCGCCCATGCTCTACATGGGCTACGTCGGCTTCTCGGTGGCGTTCGCGTTCGCCATTGCCGCGCTGCTTGGCGGGAAGCTCGACGCGACGTGGGCGCGCTGGTCGCGCCCCTGGACGACGGCGGCATGGTGCTTCCTCACCATCGGCATCGCGCTCGGGAGCTGGTGGGCCTACTACGAGCTCGGCTGGGGCGGCTGGTGGTTCTGGGACCCGGTCGAGAACGCCTCCTTCCTGCCCTGGCTGATCGGCACGGCGCTGATCCACTCGCTCGCGGTGACCGAAAAGCGCGGGAGCTTCAAGAGCTGGACCGTGCTGCTCGCCATCTCCGCCTTCTCGCTCTCGCTGCTGGGCACGTTCCTGGTGCGGTCCGGCGTGCTCACTTCGGTGCATGCCTTCGCCACCGACCCGAAGCGCGGCGTGTTCATCCTCGCCTTCCTCTCCGTGGTGATCGGGGGCTCGCTGGCGCTGTTCGCGTGGCGCGCGCCGAAGGTCGGCCTGGGCGGGCGCTTCGACGCGCTGTCGCGCGAGTCGGCCCTGCTCGCCAACAACGTGCTGCTGGCGGTGGCTGCCGGCTCGGTGCTGCTCGGCACGCTCTACCCGCTGTTCCTCGACGCGCTCAACCTCGGCAAGATCTCGGTCGGGCCGCCGTACTTCGACGCGGTGTTCGCGCCGATCATGGCGCCGCTGGTCTTCCTGATGGGCGTGGGGCCGATCGCGCGCTGGAAGAAGGCCGAGGTGCCCGATCTCGTCGCGCGGCTCAAGTGGGCACTGGGCGCGGCCATCGGCGCGGGGCTCGCGGTGCCGTTCCTGGCCGGCAAGTGGACGCCCATGATCGCCTTCGGGCTCGCGCTGGCATTCTGGGTGTTCGCCGCGTCCTTCGTGAGCGTGAAGGAGCGCATCCGCAATTTCCGCGGCGGCCTCGCCGCGCGTATGGCGGCGCAGCCGCGCAGCTACTGGGGCATGCTCATCGCGCATGTCGGCGTGGGCGTCTTCATCGTTGGCGTCACCGTGGTGAAGGGCTACGAGACCGAGCGCGACCTGCGCATGGACGTCGGCGACACGGTCACCGTCGGCGCGCACACCTTCCGCTTCGACGGCGTGCGCGACGTCGTCGGTCCGAACTATCGCGGCGCGCGTGGCGACGTCACCGTGAGCCGCGACGGCAAGGTGATCGAGACGCTGCATCCGGAGAAGCGCATCTACACCGCCCAGCAGATGCCCATGACCGAGGCCGCGATCGACACCGGGCTGTTCGGCGACATCTACGTGTCGCTCGGCGAGCCGGTGGACGGCGGCGCCTGGAGCGTGCGCGTCTACGCCAAGCCTTTCGTCACCTGGATCTGGGGCGGCTGCTTCCTCATGGCTCTCGGCGGCGCGCTCGCGATCTCCGATCGGCGCTACCGGGTGACGGCGCGGCGCGAAAGCGCCGTCTCGGCCAACCAGGCGGCCTGAGCGCCGCGATTCAATGAACAAGTTCGTCATTCCGCTCGCGGTCTTCGCGATCCTCCTCGCGTTCCTGTTCGTCGGGCTGAGTCTGAATCCGCGCGAGGTGCCGTCGCCGCTGGTGGGCAAGGCTGCGCCGGCGTTCCAGCTCGCCCAGCTGCACAAGCCCGACGCCGCGTTCTCGCACAAGGACATGGCCGGGAAGGTGTGGCTGCTCAACGTCTGGGCATCGTGGTGCGTAGCGTGCCGCGAGGAGCACCCGGTGCTGGTGGATCTCGCCAAGGCGAACGTGGTCCCCATTGTCGGACTGAACTACAAGGACAAGCCCGACGAAGGGCGCGCGTGGCTGAAGCAGTTCGGGGACCCGTACCTGCTGTCGGTGATGGATCGCGACGGCCGCGTGGGCATCGACTTCGGCGTGTACGGCGTGCCCGAGACCTTCCTGATCGACAAGCAGGGCGTGATCCGCTTCAAGCAGATCGGCCCGGTGACGCGCGACGTGGTCAACAAGAAGATCCTGCCCCTGGTGCGGGAGCTGGAGAAGCAATCGTGAGGCTGGCCGCGCTGCTCGCCGCCGCGGCCGTGGCGCTCGCCGCGCCCGGCTTCGCCAAGGATGCGCCGCCGACGGAGCGCGACCCGATTGAGCAGGCGCGTTCGGTCAAGCTCGCCAACGAGCTGCGCTGCCTCGTATGCCAGAACCAGTCCATCGCGGAATCCAACGCCGAGCTGGCCGTCGACCTGCGGCGCCAGATCGACGAGCAGATCGGCGCCGGCAAGTCCGACCGCGAGATCGTCGATTTCATGGTGGCGCGCTACGGGGACTTCGTGCTCTACCGTCCGCCGCTTAAGGCGACCACGTTGCTGCTCTGGGGCGGGCCGCTGCTGCTGCTGGCCATCGGCACACTGGTGGGCTGGCGAGTGCTGCGCGGCCGCCAGGCGAAGACGGACGAGCGTCCGCTCACCGACGAGGAGCGGGGCGAGGCGGAGCGGCTGCTCGCCGCTGCTCGAGCGAACAGGGAAGGGGCATGACGACCTTCGCCATGGCCGCGGTCGTCCTGGTCGCGATCGGGCTCGCGTGGGTGCTGCGGCCGCTGCTGGGACGGCGCGCCGACGGCGACGTGCTGCGCGAGGCATCCAACCTCTCCATCCTGCGCGACCAGCTCCGCGAGCTCGATGCCGATCTCGCCGCCGGCATCGTGTCGGCCGCTCAGCATCGCGAGGCGCGCGCGGAGCTCGAGCGCCGCGTGCTCGACGAAGCCCGCGGCAAGGCCTCGGGTCCCGCGTCGGACCGCGTGGCGGGCACGCGGACGGCGATCGCGCTCGCGTTCCTGATCCCGGTCGCGGCGGTGCTGCTCTACCTGCAGATCGGCGACCGCGACGCGTTCTCCCCCATGGCGAGCGGCCCGCAGGGCGGGGACCACAGCATCTCCCAGCAGGAGATGGAGGCGATGGTCGCCAAGCTGGCCGAGCGCATGCGCGCCAATCCGGGCGACCCCGAAGGCTGGGCGATCCTCGCGCGGTCCTATTACGTGCTGGGCCGCTTTCCGGAAGCGTCCGAGGCCTACGCCAGGCTGACCGAGATGGTCCCGAACGACGCCGACCTGCTCGCCGACTACGCGGACGCGCTCGCCATGGCGCAGGGCCGCAAGCTCGCCGGCAAGCCGATGGAGATCGTCCAGCGCGCGCTGAAGGTCGATCCGACCCAGTGGAAGGCGCTCGCGCTCGCCGGCACCGACGCTTTCGATCGCAAGGACTATCGCGCGGCGGTAGGCTACTGGGAGAAGCTGCGCGGCGTCGTCCCGCCGGATTCCGACATGGCAGCGTCGATCGACTCGAGCATCACCGAGGCGCGCCAGCTCGGCGGGCTCGCCGCTGCACCCAAGCCGTCCCCGGCCGCTGCGCCTCCCGGGCCCGGCCGCGTGGCCGGCACCGTGAGCCTGAGCGGCGCGCTCGCCGCGAAGGCGCAGCCGACCGACACGGTGTTCATATTCGCGCGTCCGGCCGACGGGCCGCGCATGCCGCTCGCCATCGTGCGCAAGCAGGTGAAGGACCTGCCCGCCGCGTTCTCGCTCGACGATGCGATGGCCATGACGCCGCAGGCGAAGCTCTCCAACTTCTCCGACGTCGTGATCGGCGCGCGCGTGTCTAAGAGCGGCAGCGCGGCACCGCAGACCGGCGACCTCGAAGGGCTCTCCGCCCCGGTGAAGGTGGGCTCGTCCGGCGTCGCGATCGTCATCGACCGCGCCCTGCCCTGATCGCGCCACCCATGCGATCGCGCTGGCTCGCGGCGCTCGCCGTGCTTGCGGGGACGGCGGCGCAAGCCGCAGACCTGCCGGCGCCGCTGTTCGAGGGCATGGGGCGCTACCGCCTCGAGGCGCGCGCCGCCGTCCCGCTCGCGCAGCGCTACTTCGACCAGGGCATGGTGTTCGCCTTCGGCTTCAATCCGCGCGAGGCGGCGCGCTCGTTCGAAGCCGCGACCCGCCTCGACCCGAAGTGCGCGCTGTGCTGGTGGGGGCTCGCGTGGTCGCTCGGGCCGACCATCAACGCGGACATGGCGCCCGAGGACGCGCGCACCGTGGAGGACGCGGCGCATCGGGCGGCGTCGCTCGCGGCGTCGCTGCCTGCGCCGCAGCGCGCCATGGTCGAGGCGCTGGCAGCGCGGCATCCGCGCGGGCGGGCGATCGACGAGGAGCGCTATGCCGCGCTGATGCGCGATGCCGCGCGCCGCTTCCCGCGCGACGCCGACCTCGCCATGCTCGCCGCCGAGGCGACGATGAACCTCCATCCCTACGACTGGTGGGCGCGCGACGGCCGCCCGGAGCCGTGGACGCCCGGCATCGTCGCCGAGCTGGAGCGCGCGCTGGCGCTCGCGCCGGATCACCCGGGTGCGAACCACTACTGGACGCATCTCTTCGAGTCGTCCCGAACGCCGGGGCGCGCTGCGGACGCCGCGCGCCGCCTCGAGACGCTGGTTCCGGGATCGGGCCATCTGCTGCACATGCCGGCCCACATCCACATGCGCACCGGGGAGTTCGCGAGCGCCTCGGCGGCGAACGAGCGTTCGATCGATGCCGACCGCCGTTACCTCGCGCAGGTCGACGCGCAGGGCGCCTACCGCGTCGGCTACGCCGCGCACAACCATCACTTCCTGTGGGCGTCCGCGGCGATGGAGGGCCGCAGCGCGCGCGCCATCGAGGCGGCCCAGGCCACGTGGCGCGTCGCGTGCGGGCCGAAGCCCGGCGACCTCTCCACCGGCACGCTGCAGCATTACTACGTGCTGCCCTACTACGCGCTGGTGCGGTTCGCGCGCTGGGACGAGATCCTGAAGCAGACGCCGCCGCCCGACGCCGATCTTCCGTATCCGCAGGCCGTGTGGCACTTCGCGCGGGGCGCCGCCTACGCGCGCACCGGACGGATCGACGAGGCGCGGCGCGAGCTGCAGGCCCTTGCCCGCGCCGCGGGCGATCCGCGGCTCGCCGACGTGAAGGTGAAGACCATCAATTTCGCCGCGGCGCTGGCGCGCATCGCGGCGCTCACGCTCGAGGCGGAGATCCGGCTGGCCGAAGGCCGGCCCGACCGCGCGGTGCCATTGCTCGCGCAGGCGGTGGAGATCGAGGACGGCCTTGAGTACGACGAGCCGCACCTCTGGCTCGCGCCGACGCGGCACGCGCTGGGCGCCGCGCTGCTCGCGGCGCAGCGCTACGCGGATGCGGAGCGTGCCTACCGCGAGGACCTCGAGCACTATCCCGAGAACGGCTGGTCCCTCGCTGGGCTCGCCGCCGCCTTGCGTGGGCAGGGGCGCAAGCTCGAGGCCGCCGCGGTGCGGGCGCGTTTCGAGCGTGCATGGCGCGCGGCGGACTTCCGCCTCGATCCGGCGAGCCGGTAGCCCGCATCAGCCGAACATCAGCCAGCCGGGCTCTGAAGAGCAGCAGCAGGCCGATCAGGAACACGAGCACCCACATGGCGCACGGGATGAAGCCGTCGATGACCGCGAGCAGCACGGTCAGCCTGGGCAGGGAGAGGTTCGCGGCGAGCACCTCGCCGATCAGCGGCACGCCCAGTTCCTCCGTTGGAAAGCGCACGCCGACGATGCGAAACGCGTCACGGTGCGCCGGGTGCCGCGTGATCTCGAGATAGCGGACGGTGAGGCGCGATTCCGCCGCCTCGAGCCGCTTCAGGAAGTCGATCTCGCGTTCGCAGTGCGGACAGCCTTCCGCCCAGAAGAGGGTGACGGTGACGGGGTGGCTGTACTGGGCTGAGGCCAGCGCGAAAGCCAGCGCGCCCACCACGACCACGGCGAGCCTTGCAAGCAATCCCATGATGGGGAATGCATTGCCGCGCGTTTGCCGCATGTCACGATCCTAAGTCTTCAACATCAGCGTCTGCTGATATAGATCAACAGGCGGAGGGCCCCAGGCTCGTTTAATGAGAGTGGCCCGGCAATGCGCGGTGCTGCGCCGAAAACGGGGCTTACGCAGGGGAATCAGGCAAATGGAAAGGCTATCGCGGCGGCGGTTTCTGAAGATCTCGGCAGCCACGTTCGGGGCCGGGATGGTCACCGCAGGAGCGCCCGCCGGCAGCGCGTTGGCGCAGGCCGCGGGGGCGCCGGAACAGGGCGTACGCACCGTCCCGACCTACTGCGAGATGTGCTTCTGGCGCTGCGGCGGCATCGGCTACGTCCGCGACGGGAAACTCTGGAAGTTCGAAGGCAACCCGAAGGACCTGGTCAGCCGCGGGCGGCTCTGCACGCGCGGCACCGGGGCCGTCGGGGCGGTGCACGACCCCGACCGGCTGCGCAGCCCGCTCATCCGCCGCGGCAAGCGCGGCAGCGAGCAGTGGATCGCCGTGACCTGGGGCGAGGCGCTCGACTACATGGCCGAACGCATGAAGGCGATCAAGGCCGCGCACGGCGCGGAGTCGATCGCGCTGTTCAAGCACGGCATCGGCGTGAAGTTCATCGAGCACGTGCTGAAGTCCTACGGCGTGATCAACGTGACCGCGCCGTCTTATGCGCAGTGCCGCGGCCCGCGCGACGCCGGCTACACGCTCACCTACGGCGTCGGACTGGGGTCGCCGGAACCGCTCGACATCGCCAACAGCAGGTGTCTCGTCCTCATCGGCTCGCACCTCGGCGAGAACCTGCACAACACCCAGGTGCAGGAGCTGGGCGACGCCATCGGGCGCGGCGTGTCGCTGATCGTCGTCGACCCGCGCTTCTCGGTGGGCGCCAGCAAGGCGAAGTACTGGCTGCCGATCAAGCCCGGCACCGACATCGCGCTGCTGCGGGCCTGGATGAACGTGCTGGTGACCGAGAACCTCTACGACAAGGCGTTCGTGACCGAGCACGGCGAGGGCTTCGACCGTTTCGTGGCCGACATCAAGGACGCGACCCCCGAATGGGCCGCCGGCGAGACCGGCCTCGACGCCAGCCTGATCCGCGAGTCGGCGCGCGAGATGGCCAAGCACCGCCCGGCCACGCTGGTGCATCCCGGACGGCGGTCGAACTGGTACGGCGACGACTCGCAGCGCAGCCGCGCCATGGCCCTGGTGAACGCGCTGATGGGCAACTGGGGGCAGAAGGGCGGCATCTTCATCAACCACAACGTCAAGGTGCCCCCCTATCCGCTGCCGGCGTATCCCAAGGCCACCAGGCCGAAGGTCGACAACCCGGACCGCAGGTATCCGTTCGCCGAGGAGGAGCTCTCGCAGGGCGTCCGCGCGGCGACGATCACCGGCAAGCCATACCCGATCAAGGCCTGGGTGGTGTACTCGTCGAACCTCATGTCGGCGCTGCCGAACCGCAAGGAGACGCTGGAGGCGATCGCGAAGCTCGACCTGCTGGTGGTGATCGACACCGTCCCGAGCGAGATCGCGGGCTTTGCGGACGTGGTGCTCCCCGAGGCGACGTTCCTGGAGCGGTTCGACGAGCTGAACGTGGTGTGGGGGCGCCAGGGCTCGGTGCAGATCCGCCAGCCCGTCGTGCCGCCGGCCTACGACGCCCAGCCCGGCTGGTGGATCGCGAAGCGCCTCGCCGACAAGCTGGGTATCGGCGGCGCGATGCCCTTCAAGGACATCGAGGAGTATCTGGCCTATCGCATGCAGAAGGCCGGGCTTTCCTACGAGCAGCTCAGGAAGGACGGCGTGATCGTGGGCCCGCCGAAGCCGATCTACGCGGCCGACGGCGCGGAGGTGTCGTTCGACACCCCTTCGGGCAAGGTCGAGTTCTGGTCGGAGCAGCTCGCCGACGCCAAGCTGGACCCGGTGCCGAAATACGCGCGGCCCGAGGAACCGCCCAAGGGCATGTACCGGCTGATCACCGGGCGGGCGCCGATGCACACGTTCACGCGCACCCAGTCGAACCCGCTGCTGCACGACCTGATGGGCAGCAACGAGGTCTGGGTCAACGCTGCCGAGGCCGCGCGGCTCGGCCTGAAGCACGGGCAGCTGGTGCGGCTGCGCAACCAGGACGGCGTCACCACGACGGTGACCCGCGTCAAGGCGACCGAGCGCATCCGCCCCGACTGTGTCTACATGGTGCACGGCTTCGGCGTGGAGGCGCCCCTGCTGCGCAACGCGCACCGGCGCGGCGCGAGCACCGCGCAGCTCAACACGCGTTACCGCATCGATCCGGTGATGGGCGGGACGAGCATCCACACCAACTTCGTGTCGCTGATCAAGGAGGCCTGACGTGAGCCGATTCGGGATGGTGATCGACACGCGGCGGTGCGTCGGGTGCATGGACTGCGTCGTCGCCTGCCAGACGGAGAACGACGTGCCGCTCGGTCAGCGGCGCGACTGGGTGGTGACCGAGGAGCGCGGCACCTTCCCCAAGGTGGCGATCGAGATGCGCAGCGAGCGCTGCAACATGTGCGACAACCCGCCGTGCGTTCCGGTGTGCCCGACGGGGGCGAGCCACGTGTCGGATTTCGGCAAGCTCGTGCAGATCAACGAGCGCGACTGCATCAAGTGCACGCTGTGCGTCGCCGCCTGCCCCTACGGGGCGCGCTTCATGAGCCGTGCGACGGGTTACGCCGAGAAATGCACCTTCTGCGTCCATCGGCTCAAGGTTGGTCTCGAGCCGGCCTGCGTGTCGGTGTGCCCGACGCACGCCATGCACTTCGGCGACCTCGACGAACCGAACGGCAAGCTGCAGCAGCTGCTCGCCGCGAACAAGAACCGGGTGTTGAAGCCGGAAAAGAACACCAAGCCCCGCATCTATTACCTGACCTGATTGCAGGAGACAACGCATGAAACCGACCGTCCTGACCCTTTTCGTGGCCACGGCCTTCGCGGGCCTCGCGCACGCGCAGGCACCCGCCCCGGTGGCCGCCGCCCGCCCCACCCAGCCGCAGGTCTGCGGCAGCTGCCACAAGCCGCAGCCCGGACGCATCGCCGGCTACTTCGACAACGTCGCGTTCAAGTCCCAGTCGATCCAGCTCAAGATCGACCAGAACACCGAGATCGTGCGGTTCGATCCCAAGGGCATCAAGGTTTTCGACGCGGACGATCCGAAGAAGCCCGACCACCTGCGCGAGATCAAGCGCGGCCACGAGATGCAGGTGGAGTGGGTGGAGAAGGACGGCCAGAAGTTCGCCACCGAGGTTCGGTTCAAGGGCCCGATCAAGACGCCGCCCGAACAGCTGGTCAATTTCGACACGGTCGCCAAGCTGGTCGATCAGGGGCCCGAGAAGGGCAACTACGTTCTGATCGACTCGCGGCCGCTGCCGCGCTTCCAGCAGGGCACCATCCCGACCGCGATCAATCTGCCGTACCCCGCCTTCGACAAGTTCGTCGACCGGCTGCCGCAGGACAAGGCCAAGCCGATCATCTTCTTCTGCCAGGGCGTCACCTGCATGATGAGCCCGATGTCGCTGCGCCGGGCGGAGAAGATGGGCTACACGAACGTCAAGGTGTATCGCGAAGGGATCCCCGAGTGGCAGACCAAGCGCTTCGCGGTGCTCACGCCGTCGTTCCTGAAGGACGCGTTCATCGACAAGGACATTCCCCACGTCCTGCTCGACGTGCGCTCGCCGGACGATGCGAAGAGCGGCCATATCAAGGGTGCGGTCTCCATGCCCGTCGACGCGGTGAAGGCGAACCTCAAGTCGCTTCCCGATCCCAAGTTCATGGCGCCGATCGTCGTCTATGACGGCAAGGGCGGCGCGGATGCCGCGAAGGCGGCGCAGGCGATCGTGAACGCCGGACAGAAGAACGTGCTGGTCGTATCGGGCGGTCTGGTCGGCTGGCAGGCGGCGGGCTACGCCATCGAGAGCGGCGTCCCGGCGCTCGTCAAGGTCGCCTACGTGCCCAAACCGCGTCCGGGCTCGATGCCTGCCGCGGAGTTCCAGAAGGTCGCGACCAACCCGCCGGCTGACTGGCTGATCCTCGACGTGCGCAACCAGGACGAGGCGAATGCCGGGATGATCAAGGGCGCGATGCTGATTCCGGACGAGGAACTCGCCGCTCGCATGGGCGAGGTGCCGAAGGACAGGAAGATCGTCACCCACTGCGCGACCGGCGTGCGCGCCGAGATGGCCTACCACAAGCTGAAGGACGCGGGCTACAACGTGCAGTTCCTGAACGCCGACCTCGAAATCGGGAAGGACGGCAAGTTCAAGATCACGCCGCGGCTGTAGCGGCAGGCTGGGGCGAGGGGGCGTATGCCCCCTTCCCGGTTTTCCGCGTACTGAGGGAGGTTATCGATGAGCACAATCGCAACGTCGTCCGCGGGGGGCCGTGCGGCTGCGCGGGCGGGCCGCCCCGACGCGCCCTGGAATCCCTATGTGGCAGGCTTCGGCCTCGGCCTGGTGCTGCTCGCCGCCTTCGTGATCATGGGACGCGGCCTGGGAGCATCCGGCACTTTTTCCGCACTGCTGGTCTGGGTGCTGTCGTTCTTCTCGGTCGATTACGTCACGTCGAACCCGGTGCACGCCGGCTACTGGAACGACGGCGCCCCGCTGATGGCGTGGCTGGTGTTCCTGTCGGCGGGCTGTTTCGCGGGTGCAGCGGTTTCCGGGTGGCTTGCCCGGCGGTCGGCGCTGGTCGTCGAGAAGGGACCGCGCATCGACACCGGCGCGCGGCTTGCGCTTGCGTTTGCGGGCGGCATGGTCATGGGGATCGGCGCGAAGCTCGCGAGCGGCTGCACGAGCGGCCAGGCCCTGACCGGCGGCGCACTGCTCAACGTGGGAAGCTGGACGTTCATGATCGCCGTGTTCGTCGGCGGCTACGCAGTCGCCGCGTTCTTCAGGAGGCAATGGCTGTGAGCGCACCCTTCGATCCGCAAGGCCTGCTGTCCGAGCAGGCCGGCTATGCCGTGGCCGTGGTCCTGGGGCTGGGATTCGGCTTCTTTCTCGAGCGCGCCGGGTTCGGCAGCGCACGCAAGCTCACTGCTCAGTTCTATCTTTACGACATGGCCGTGTTCAAGGTGATGTTCACCGCGATCGTCACGGCGATGCTGGGCCTCGCGCTGCTTTCCGCCATCGGCTGGCTGGACCTCGGGGAGATCTTCCTCGTGCCGACCTACCTCGTGCCCCAGCTGGTAGGCGGCCTGCTGCTGGGCGTCGGGTTCGTGGCGGGGGGATACTGCCCGGGCACGTCGATGGTCGGCATCGCGACCGGCCGCGTGGATGCGGCGGTGTACGCGCTCGGCATCTTCGCGGGGCTGGCTGCATTCGCGCAGGCCTATCCCGCGATCGAGGGCTTCGCCAAATCGACAGCGCTCGGCGAGGTCACCTTCCCCGACCTTCTCGGCGTGCCGTTCTGGGTCGTGGCGATCCCGGTGGCTGTGATGGCCTACGGCGCGTTCAAGGGCGCGGCCGTGCTGGAGCGGCGCTTCTCGCACCTCCGCCCGCGCTGACGAAGCGCGCAGTAAGAAAGGCGCAGGGCGCAACGCGCGCCCTGCGCCCTTGCGGAGTCGCCCGACACACGCCTGGCCGGCGCGCGGGGCGGCGGCAACTCAGCAGCCGCCCTTCTTTTCCTTCTTCTTGGTCTCTTCCTTCTTGGTCTCCTCCTTCTTCGCCTGGGCCATCACGTTGGTGGCGCCGACGACGAAGAACCCGGCGACAAGGGCGGCAAGGACTCGTTTCATGCGGTAGGTCTCCTCTCTCGGTGGAAGCGGCGCACGATGCGCCGGGAAAACACAACAACGCACCGGCGGCGCCGGTGTTGACACGGAATTCTAGCCGGGGTGTGCGTCAGCGCGCGGCGGCCGACGCGCGCGCCCGGGACGCCGCCAGCCACAGCGACCAGTCCGCGATGCGGGTCAGGTCGTCGCCGGACGCCGTGGCATTGGGCCCGCCCGTGCACGCCAGCGGCTTGGCCGCAGCGAGCGCGGCGTCGGCGTGGGCCTTGAGCTTCCCGGCGATGTCGGCCAGCGCCGGCGCCGCCTTCGCCTCGCTCACGCCATGGCAGCCGAGGCAGCCGAGTTTCGTCGCGAGCGGCTCCACGCTCTCCACCGGCGCCGCGCCGACCGGCGCCGCCGGCCGCTCGGATCCGAGCTTCGGCTCGCCGGGCACCGAGTGCGCGACGCCCTCGTGGCAGTCGATGCATGTCTGGCCGCGCTGCCGGTACTCCCTGTGGTTCCTCGCCGCCTTGGGCGGCTGCGCCTGCAGCACCTCCGGGGTGAAATCGTGGCAGTTGCGGCAGGCCTTGGAGTCGTTCGCCTTCATCGCCGCGCGCACCTGCTCGTACAGGCGCGGCAGTTCCTGTTCGTACTTCTCCGGCGTCGAGATCGTGCCTTTCACGTACTCGGAATAGGCATCGAAAGTGCCCGCCTTCGCCTTGACCCAGAGCTTGGGGAAGAACTCCTTGGGGATGTGGCAGTCGGAGCAGGTCGCCTTCACGCCGCTCGCGTTGGCGTAGTGCACGGAGTTGCGGTGGTCCGGATAGATGAAGGCGGCGTGCGAGTGGCACGCGGTGCCGCAGAACTCGTTCGTGCCGGTCGCGTGGATGACGCCGTTGAAGACGAGCCAGCCACCGATGCCGAAGACGACCCCGGCCACCAGGAGCGCGAGCACGGAAATCGTTCCGCTCGGCCGCGTCAGCCAACGCCAGATTGCTTTCATGATGCTCTCGCCACCAGTCCGTTAGGATTCGCTAATGTTCCTCCGCAACGGCTCGCCTGCCGTTGAGTTGGATCAAACACGGGAGGGAGGCAGGATTCAGTCCCGCTCCGGCAGCGGCTCCGGGGCCCGGGCCGCGGCGGCGCGGGCTGCCCGGAAGCGGTGCGCGACCAGCACGAGTTCGGCCGCCACCACCAGCGCGGCGACGGCGTACGAGCCCCACACGAAGGTGCCGTAGCCTCCCATCGCGAGGAAGTCCGACAGGCTGGCCCACTTCATCCGCGCACCGCCTGCCGTACCCAGTCGGCGCGGCGCTCGCGCTCGAGGATCACGGCGCGCACCCGCACCAGCACCGCGCCGATCGAGTACATCCAGAAGGCCAGCGCCATGATCAGCATGCCGGTGAGCATGGTCGCGGCCATGCTGGGGCTCTTGGTGAGGCTCACCGAGGCGCCCTGGTGCAGCGTGTTCCACCATTTCACCGAGAAGTAGATGATCGGGACGTTGATCACCCCGACCAGCGCGATCACCGCGCCCGCCTTGTCGGCGCGCCGCGGGTCGTCGATCGCGGCCTGCAGCGACATGAAGCCGATATAGAGGAACAACAGGATCAGCGTCGAGGTGAGACGGGCGTCCCAGACCCACCAGGTGCCCCACATGGGCTTGCCCCAGAGCGCGCCGGTCCAGAGTGCGAGAAAAGCCATCAGCGCGCCGGTGGGCGCGATCGCGGTGGCCATCATGGAGGAGAGGCGCGTGTTGAACGCGAGCCCGATGCCGGCCCAGAAGGCCATCACCACGTACAGGAACATGGCCATCCATGCCGAGGGCACGTGGATGAAGATGATGCGGTAGGCCTCGCTCTGCTGGAAATCGGTGGGCGCGACGAAGAACCCGATGTAGAGCCCGATCACGCACAGCACCGCGGCGAGGCCGAAGAACCACGGCGCGAGCTTTCCCGCGAGCGGGTAGAAGGTATTGGGTGCGGCGAAATGGAACAGTCTCATCCTTGCCCGTCCGGTTACTCGACCGAGATCCGCAGCGCCACCGCAGTCGCCCAGGGCGCGAAGAACGCCGCCAGCGCGAAGAACGCCCCGAGCAGGGAGAGGTGCGCGCCCGCGCCGAGCCCGGAGCTGCCGGCCTCGACCGCGCCGGCGCCGAAGATCAGCACCGGAATGTACAACGGCAGGACCAGCAGCGACACCAGCACGCCTCCGCCGCGCAGGCCGAGGGTGAGCGCCGCGCCGATGCCGCCGATCAGGGAGAGCGTCGGCGTGCCGAGCAGGAGCGACACCACCAGGATGGCGAGCGCCTCGCCCGGCAGGTCGAACTGCAAGCCCAGCAGCGGCGCGATGATCACCAGCGGCAGGCCGGAGACCAGCCAGTGCGCAAGCACTTTCGCCGCCACCAGCAGTCCGAGCGGCTGCGGCGCCAGCAGGAGCGACTCCAGCGTGCCGTCGGCGTAGTCGAGCGCGAACAGCCGCTGCAGCGCGAGCATGGACGCGAGCAGCGCGGCAACCCACACGACGCCGGGCGCGATGAGCCGCAGCGTGTCCATTTCCGGACCGATGCCCAGCGGAAAGAGGCTCACCACGATCACGAAGAAGAACAGCGTGGTGAGCACCTCCGCGCGCCGCCGCATGGCGAGCAGCAGGTCGCGGCGCACCACTGTCGCGAAGGCCTGGGACGGAGTGCTGCGCTGCGTGGCCCCTGTCACAGGGCGAGCACCTCGGTGCGCGCCGCCGGCAGGTCCACCGCCTGGTGCGTGGTGAGGACCACGATGCCGCCTTCGTGCACGTGGCGCGCGATGGTTTCGCCGAGGCGCGCCACCGCCGCTGCATCCAGGGCGACGAAGGGCTCGTCCAGCACCCACAGCCGGCAGCGCCCGCGGAAGGCGAGGCGCGCGAGCGCGGCGCGCCGCTTCTGCCCCTGGGAGAGCACGCGCGTCGGCAGGTCCGCATGCCGCGCGAGGCCGAATCCGGCCAGCGCCTCGCGCGCATGCGGTTCGTCGATGTCGCCGCCGGCGAGACGCTCCGAGACCAGCAGGTTCTCCACCGCGGAGAGATCGTCCTTGATGGCGTTCTGGTGGCCGAGGTAGGCGAGGGTGGCACGGTACTGGTCGCCGAGCTCGCGCACCGGGCGGCCGTCCCAGTCGAGGCGCCCGCTTTCCGGCTGGGAGAGCCCGGCAAGGATGCGGAGCAGGCTGGTCTTGCCGCTGCCGTTCGGTCCCTGCACGTGGAGCAGCGTGCCGCGGTCGAGCGCGAACCCGACGCCGCTGAACAGGCTGCGGTCGCCGCGCACGCATTCGAGTCCGGAGGCCTGCAGCATGGGGAGGGGTTCGGTCTGCGACGAAGGCCCGGCGCTGGGGCGGCCGGGAGGCGGAGGGCCCGGATTATAAGCGACGCTCAGGCCGGCTCCGCCACGACGATGGAGAGCGGGCAGGCGGTGGGCACCACGCGCGCGAGCCGCCAGCCCGCGCCGTCGAGCAGCGCACGGAACTCGCGCTCGGTGCGCTCGCGCCCCGGGAGGTGGATCATCATCAGCAGGTCCGCCATCATCATGGTCCGCACCGCGGCCGACGCGCCGGCACGCTCGGGCAGCACGCGCTCGATCACCAGGAGGCGCGCGTGTTCCGGCGCGGCCGCGCGGATGCGGCCGAGGATGGCGGTGCAGGCCGCGTCGTCCCAGTCGTGCAGGATCCACTTGAGCAGATACGCGTCCGCCCCGGGCGGCACCGACTCGAACATGCTGCCCGCCACGGCCTGCGCGCGCGTGCCGAGTGCGCGCTGCGCGAAGGTCTCGCGCGCGGTCGGCACGACGTGCGGGAGGTCGACGAGCAGCCCCTCGGCGTGCGGCGCGCGCTCGAGCACCGCCGCGAGCAGCGACCCATGCCCGCCGGCGACGTCGACGATGCGCCGGTACGGCGTGAAGTCCCAGGCCGACACGATCGCAGGCAGCAGCGCGGCGTTCAGCGCCGTCATGCCGCCGTCGTAGTACCTCGCGGCGTCCGGATTCCTGGCGAGATACTCGAACACCGGCGCACCGAACAGGTGATCGAGCGCAGGCTCGCCGGTCTCCACGCTGTGGCGCAGCGCTTCCCAGGAGCGCCAGAACATCGGCTGGTGGAACATGAGCACGCCGTCGCGCACCGAGCCCGGCGCGCCGGCGCGCAGTGCCTCGCCCAGCGCGGTGAGCGCGAAGCGGTCGTCGGCGCGGTGCTCGAACACGCCGGCCGCGGCCAGCGCGCGCAGCAGGCGGTAGAGCGCCTGCGGGTCGGTGGCGGTCCGCTCCGCGAGGGCCGCGGCGGCGAGCGGGCCGCCGGCCAGTTGGTCCGCCAGGCCGAGCTCCGCGCACACGTACACGGCCCGCGCGGAAAAGTAGCCGGTCGCGAGCTGCATCACCTGCGCGCCGGGCGGCAGCTCCGGCGCGGGAGTCGCTTCGGGCATGGGCTTGCTCCACGTTCTGTCGAGCCGCGAGTATAGGGCGGTCACCGCCCGCTGCTAGACTGCGCAAAACCCGGGGGGAGGACCGTATGGAAGCCACGACGCGCAGCGGTGCGGCGGAGCGGATCGAGGCGGCGCTGGACCTGGTGAGGCGGCGCATCGCGCCGGACCGGCGCGCCGCCACGGAGCGCTTCGTCCGTGAGTACTTCCGGCAGGCGTCCCCCGAGGACATCGAGTGCCGCGACGGCGCCGACCTGTACGGCGCCGCGCTGTCCCACTTGAACTTCGGGCGGCAGCGCGAGGCCGGCCGGCTGCGCGTGCGCGCATTCAACCCGTCCGTGGACGACCACGGCTGGCAGTCCACCCACTCCATCGTGGAGGTGGTGACCGACGACATGCCCTTCCTGGTCGACTCCGTGACCATGGAGGTGAACCGCCACGGCCTCACCCTTCATCTGTTCATCCATCCGATCGTGCGCGTGCTGCGCGACGCCGACGGCGTGCTGGAGGACGTGGTGCCAGGGGCCGACGGCGGCCCCGCCGCGATCGGACGGCGCGAGTCGTTCATGCACGTCGAGGTCGACCGCATCGCCGATGCCGCGGCGCTCGCGCAGCTCGCCGCCGACATCGAGCGCGTCCTCGGCGACGTGCGCGCCGCGGTGGAGGACTGGCCGAAAATGCTCGCGCGGCTGCGTGCCATAGCCGCCGATCTCGAGAAAGCGCCGCCTCCGCTCGCGCCGGCCGAGCTGTCGGAAGGGCGGGCATTCATCGAATGGATGGCGGACAACCATTTCACCCTGCTCGGTTACCGCTGCCACGACCTCGTCGAAGCCGACGGCGCACCCGGCCTGCGCATCGTGCCCGGCTCGGGCCTCGGCATCCTGCGTGAGCACGGCGACGCGACGATGTCACAGAGCTTCCAGGCGCTGCCTCCGGAGGTGCGCGCCCGGGCGCAGGTTGCCGAGCTGCTGGTCGTCACCAAGGGCTACTCGCGTTCGACCGTGCATCGGCCGGGCTATCTCGACTACGTCGGGGTGAAGCGCCTCGATGCCGAGGGCCGGGTGATCGGCGAGCACCGCTTCGTCGGCCTGTACGCCTCTTCGGCCTACAGCTCGGCACCGGCGACCATCCCGCTCCTGCGCACCAAGGTCGCCAACGTGGTGGCGCGCGCCGGCGTGTCGCCGGGCAGCCACGCGGGCAAGGCCCTGCTGAATATTCTCGACACGTATCCGCGCGACGAACTGTTCCAGATCGGCGAGGAGGAACTGCTCGCCACCGCGACGGGCGTCCTGCATCTGGGAGACCGCCAGCGCTTCCGCCTGTTCGTGCGCCGCGACCCCTTCCAGCGCTTCGTGTCCTGCCTGCTCTACGCGCCGCGCGAGCACTACAACACCGAGCTGCGACGCCGCTGGCAGGGGCTGCTGCTCGACGCGTTCCAGGGCACGGCGGCCGACTTCAACGTGTATCTCACGGAGTCTGTCCTGGCACGCATTCTCATCACGGTGCGCACGGTGCCGGGGCGCATTCCCGAGGTGGACCTCGCGGTCCTCGAGGCGAACCTCGCCGCGGCCGCGCGCCGGTGGGAGGACGATCTCGCCGCCGCACTCGTCGGGGAGGAGGGGGAGGCCAAGGGCAATCGCCTGTTCCGCACCTTCGGCAACGGCTTTCCCGCGGGCTATCGCGAGGACGTGGCGCCGCGCGTTGCCGTGCGTGACGTCCGCATGCTCGCGCGGGTCGCCGCCGACGGCGCGCTCGGCCTGAACCTGCACCGGCCGCTGGAGGCCGCGCCGGGCACGCTGCGCCTGCGCCTCTACCACCGCGGCGGACCGGTGCCGCTCTCCGGCAGCCTGCCGATGCTGGAGCGCATGGGCCTGCGCGTTCTCGACGAGCGGCCCTATCGCGTGCAGCCGGCCGAGGGCGAGCCGGTGTGGATCCACGACTTCGGTCTCGTCACCGGCTCGAAGGGCGACGTCGACCTCGACGCCCTCCAGGGCAACTTCGAGGATGCCCTTGCCCGCGTGTTCGCTGGCACGGTGGAGAACGACGACTTCAACCGGCTCGTCCTCGCCGCGGGGCTGTCGGCCGAGGACGTCGTGGTGCTGCGCGCCTACGCACGCTGCCTGCGCCAGACCGGCTTCCCGCTTTCGCAGAGCTTCATCGAGCAGACGCTCGCGGCGCACGGGGCGATCGCGGCCGCGCTGGTGCGGCTGTTCCGGATGCGCTTCGATCCCGCCGTCGGCGAGGAGGTGGACCACGCCGAGGCGCGGCACTTCGCCGCCATCGAAGCATCGCTCGACGCGGTCGAGAACCTCTCGGAGGACCGCGTGCTGCGCCAGCTCCTGGCGCTGGTGCTGGCGACGACGCGCACCAACTTCTGGTGCACCGATGCGGCGGGCAGTCGCCGGTCGTTTCTGTCGTTCAAGTTCGATCCGTCGAAAATCCCGGGCTTGCCCGAACCGCGCCCGATGTTCGAGATCTTCGTCTATTCGACGCGGTTCGAGGGCGTGCACCTGCGCGGCGGCAAGGTCGCGCGCGGGGGCCTGCGCTGGTCGGACCGGCCGGAGGACTTCCGCACCGAGGTGCTCGGCCTGGTGAAGGCGCAGATGGTGAAGAACGCGGTCATCGTGCCGGTTGGTTCAAAGGGCGGCTTCGTGCTCAAGAAGGCGCCCCCCGCCGCCGATCGCGAGGCGTTCCTTGCCGAGGGTATCGCCTGCTACCAGGACTATCTGCGCGGCCTGCTCGACCTGACCGACAACCTGGTCGGCGGCAAGGTGGTGCCGCCGCCGCGGGTGCGCCGCCACGACGGCGACGATCCCTACCTCGTGGTCGCCGCGGACAAGGGCACGGCGAGCTTCTCCGACCACGCCAACGCGATTTCGAAGGAATACGACTTCTGGCTCGGCGACGCGTTCGCCTCCGGCGGCTCGGCCGGCTACGACCACAAGGCGATGGGCATCACCGCGCGGGGCGCCTGGGAGTCGGCAAAGCGGCACTTCCGCGAGCTCGGGGTGGACATCCAGAGCGCCGACTTCACCGTCGTCGGCGTCGGCGACATGTCCGGGGACGTATTCGGCAACGGGATGCTGCTCTCCAAGCACATCCGCCTGGTTGCCGCGTTCGACCATCGCCACGTGTTCATCGATCCCGCGCCCGATCCCGCGGCGAGCTGGGTGGAGCGCGAGCGCCTGTTCCGGCTGCCGCGCTCGTCCTGGGCCGATTACGACGCATCCCTGATCTCCAAGGGTGGCGGCGTGTGGCCGCGTACCGCGAAGTCGATTCCGCTCTCGCCCGAGGCGCAGGCCGCGCTGGGCGTGCAGGCCGAGGCGCTCACCCCGGCCGAGCTCGTCTCGGCGATCCTCAAGGCGCCCGTGGACCTGCTCTATAACGGCGGGATCGGCACCTACGTGAAAAGCGCGCGCGAGTCCCACGCCTCGGTGGGCGACCGCGCCAACGACGCGGTGCGCATCGACGGCCGCGAGCTGCGCTGCAAGGCGGTGGTGGAAGGCGGCAATCTGGGCTGCACCCAGCTCGGGCGCATCGAGTACGCGCTCGCCGGCGGGCGCATCAACACCGATGCCATCGACAACTCCGCCGGCGTGGACACCTCCGACCACGAGGTGAATCTCAAGATCCTGCTCGGGCAGGCGATCGCCGACGGGGAGCTCACCGAGCGCCAGCGCAACAAGCTGCTCGCCGACATGACCGGCGATGTGGCGAAGCTCGTCCTGCGCGACAACTACTTCCAGACCCAGTCGCTCTCGGTGAGCGGCCGGCTCGGCCATGCGCTGCTCGAGCAGCAGGCGCGCTTCATCCGCTTCCTGGAGAAGTCGGGGCGGCTCAACCGCGCAATCGAGTTCCTGCCCGACGACGAGGAGATCGCTCAGCGCGACGCGGCCGGCGCCGGGCTCGTCAGCCCGGAGCGGGCGGTCCTGCTCGCGTACGCCAAGATCTGGGTCTACGACGAGCTGCTCGCCTCGGGGCTGCCCGACGACCGGTGGGTCGCGACAGCGCTGGGCCGCTACTTTCCCGAGCCGGCGCGCACGCAGTTCGCCGCGCATGCGGCACGCCATCCCCTGCGCCGCGAGATCATCTCGACCCACGTGGTGAACAGCATGGTGAACCGCGTCGGCTCGACGTTCGTGCACCGGCTCATGGAGACCACCGGCGCCGCGCCCGCGGAAGTGGTGCGTGCCTACCTGCTCACGCGCGAGGTGTTCGACTTCGTCGCGCTGTGGCAGGCGATCGAGGCGCTCGACAACAAGGTGCCCGACGCACTGCAGTCGGAGATGCTGATCGAGACCGGCCGCACCATCGTGCGCGGCACGGCGTGGTTCCTGCGCTCGCGGCGCCTGGGCGACGACATGGGCGCGACCATCGCCCGCTTCCGGCCCGGCGTGGAGCAGGTGGGCGCGGTGTTCGGCTCACTGCTGGAGCCGGCGGCGCGCGCGCCCATCGAGGCGCAGGCCGGCGGCTACGCGGCGGCGGGAGTGCCCGAGGCCGTGGCGGTGCGCGTCTCGGCCTATGACACGCTGTTCGGCGCGCTGGACATCACGGAGGTCGCGGAAGCAGCGGGGCGGCCGGTGTCCGCCGTGGCCGGCGTGTACTTCGCGCTCGCGGCGCGCCTCGGCCTCGGCTGGCTGCGCGGCCGCATTGCCGCGCTGCCCGCCGACACGCACTGGCGCATGCTCGCCAAGGGCGCGCTGCGCGACGAGCTCGCCGAGCTGCAGCGCGCCATTGCCGGCCATGCACTGGCCGCGGCGGGAAGCGCCGACGCGCCCGCCGCGATCATCGACGCATGGGCGGCGCGCAACCGCGCGGCGCTGAATCGCACCGAGCGCATGCTCGCCGAGCTGCGCGCGCTGCCGAGCCTGGACCTCGCGATGCTGTCGGTCGCGCTGCGGGAGCTGCGCGGGTTAGGTTGACCGCGTTGCCTCGCGCGGCTGCGCGGCGCCGCATTGCAGGCACTTCCGCGCGCGCGGGGCGAGCGGCGCGAGGCAGGACCAGCAGCGGCGCAGGAAGTTCGCGTGCGCTCGGCGGCGATGAAGGAATTCGAGCATGGACTCGAATTATGTGACTGCCCGACCCCTTTGGGGAGCACAGGCCGTTCAATGCACAGGCAATGTTGCCCTTTCCGAGGGAGTTTACGCATGCGCATGCTCTTCGCCGTGATCCTGGCCGCCATCGCGCCGCTCGCGCTCGCCCAGCCGGTCGCACCCGCCGGCGCGGGCGCCCAGGTGGACCTCGTCGCCGAGGCTACGCGCGAGGTCGCCAACGACCTGATGACCGCCACCATGGTCGTGGAGGCGAGCGACGCCAACCCCGCGGCCCTCGCGACGCTGCTGAATCGCGCCACCGCGGAGGCGCTGCGCACCGCGGGCGAATTCCGCGAGGTGCGCGCGCGGTCGGGTGGCAGCCAGACCTATCCGGTGTACGACCGCAACAACCGCCCGACCGGCTGGCGCGGCCGCGCCGAGGTGCGGCTGGAAAGCCGTGACTTCCAGCAGATGGCGCAGCTCGTGGCGCGGCTGCAGGCCACCATGCAGCTCGGCAACATCGCATTCGGCGTGTCGCCCGAGCTGCGCCGCCAGACGGAGAACGATCTGATCAACGAAGCCGTGGCCGCGTTTCGCGCGCGCGCGGACATCGCCTCCAGTGCGCTGGGCGCACGCGGCTACCGCATCAAACGCCTGGCAATCAACTCGTCGGCCGCGTTCCCGCCGCCGCGGCCGATGGCGCGCATGGCGACCGCCGCAGCGGACGCGGCGCCGCCGCCTCCGCCGGTGTTCGAGGGCGGCACGAGCCAGGTGCAGGTCGGCGTGCAGGGATCCGTCGAGGTCGAGTAGGACCGCCACGGTCCGACCGCCCGCCGCGCCGGGCGGCGATAATCGGGCGATGCCCGCGCTTGCCGCCGCCCTCGCGCTGACCCTGGTCGTGCAGTCGCTCGCCTCGATGGCGATGATCGCGCCGTCGGTGCTCGCGCCGGTGGCGGCGGCCGACATCGGCGTCGCGCCGCAGGCCATCGGCCTTTTCGTGTCCGCGACGTACTTTGCGGCGATGCTCTCCGGGCTTGCCGCGGGCGCGCTGATCGCGCGCTTCTCGGCACTCGGCGTCTGCCTCGGCGCGCTTGCGGCGGCCGCTGCAGGACTCGCGCTCGGCGCGCCGGGCGCCCTCGCGCTGGTGCCGGTCTGCGCGGCACTGATCGGCGCCGGCTACGGCACGGTCAATCCGGTGAGCTCGCAGATCCTGGCGCGCGCGACGCCGCCGCGGCAGATGGCGCTGATCTTTTCGATCAAGCAGACCGGCGTGCCCATCGGCGGCGCCATCGCCGGCGCGCTCGTGCCTACGCTGCTGCTCGCGGCGGGTTGGCGCGCGACGCTGCTGTTGCTGGCGTTGCTCTGCGCGATCCCCGCCGTTGTCATTGCCGTGCTGGCACGACGACGGGCAGCCGCCGCGGACGATGCGCAGGTGGCGCCCATCGCTGCGACGCGCCTCTCCGATGCCGTGCGCGGGCTGGGAACGCCCATCCGGCTTGCCGTCACCGTCGCTCCGCTGCGGGAACTGTCGGCCGTGTCCTTCGTGTTCGCCAGCATGCAGCTCTCCCTGTTCACCTACCTGGTTTCGTATCTGAACCTCGGGCTGGGCTACACGCTCGTCGCCGCGGGGCTGATCTTCGCCGCCGCGCAGACCGCAGGCATCGTCGGTCGCGTGGTCTGGGGCGCCATGGCCGACCGCCTGCTCGGGCCGCGGCGCATGCTCGCCGTGCTCGGCCTGCTCATGGCGGGCGCGAGCTTTGCGGTCTCGCGCTTTTCGGCCGACTGGCCGCTCGCCGCGATCGTGGGTGTGGCCGGCGTCTTCGGCGCCTCGGCCATTGGCTGGAACGGGGTCTATCTCGCCGAAGTGGCGCGGCGCGCGCCCGGAGGGCAGGTCGGCATCGCCACGGGCGGCACGCAGTTCTTCACCTTTCTGGGCGCGCTGTCGGGGCCGCCGCTGTTCGCGGCCTCGGTATCGGCGACCGGCGGCTATGGCGGCGGCTTCGCTGCGTTCGCGGTGCCGCCGCTGGCCGTCGCGCTGCTACTGCTCGTCCGTTCCCGATCGTGACCCGCGACGTCGTCCTGCTGCACGGCCTGTGGATGAACCGCTACGCGATGCTGCCGCTCGCGCGGCACCTCGCGCGCGCCGGCTTCGTGCCGCATGCGCTCACCTATCGCTCGTTCGCGCGCGGCCTCGCCGACCACGTGGCGCGCGTCGAGCGGCTGGTGGCGTCGATCGGCGCGCCGCGCGTGCATTTCGTGGCCCACAGCATGGGCGGCGTGGTCACGGCGGCCTATCTCGCGCAGGCGCGCCCGGGCGTGGCCGACCGGGTGGTGCTGCTCGGGTCGCCGGTCGCCGGCTGCCGCGCGGGGCGCGCAGTCGCAGGGCATCGGGCGTTGTGGGCAGCGCTCGGCGCCAGTGTCGAGGTGTGGCGGAACCACCCGGGCTGCACGCTGCCGAAGGAGGTGGCTGTGGGAGCGATCGCAGGGGTCGGACGCGTGGGCGCAGGGCGATTCTTTGTCGAGCTGCCGGAGCCGAACGACGGCGTGGTCATGGTGTCGGAGACTCGCGTGCCCGGGCTCGCCGGGCACCTCGTCCTGCCCGTGAGCCACAGCCTGATGCTGGTAGATCGCACCGTTGCCCGCGAGACCGTACACTTCCTCCGCCATGGCCGTTTCGAACCCCATGCCTAGACGCATCGCCGCCGCGCTCGGCGCGGCCTTGCTCGCCGGCTGCACGACGGTCGAGTACTACTCGCAGGCGGTGCTCGGCCACCTGGAGCTGATGCAGCGCGCGCGGCCGATCGACGAGGTGATCCGCGATCCCGCCTCGCCGGAGGCGCTGAAGGCACGCCTGGAGAAGTTGCGCGCGATCCGCGCGTTCGCGGTCGAGGCGCTCGCGCTGCCGGACAACGGCGCGTATCGCGGCTACGCGGACCTCGGCCGGCCCTACGTGGTCTGGAACGTGTTCGCCGCGCCGCCGCTTTCGCTCGAGCCGGTGAAGTCGTGCTTCCCGGTGGCCGGCTGCGTGACCTACCGCGGCTACTACGCCGAGGCCGACGCCCGGGCGCACGCCGCCGGGCTGGCCGCGCGCGGCCTCGACACCTACGTCGGCGGCGTTCCTGCTTACTCGACCCTCGGCTGGTTCGACGACCCGGTGCTCAACACCTTCGTCGGGTATCCCGAGGCGGAGCTCGCCCGGCTGGTTTTCCACGAGCTCGCCCACCACGTGCTGTACGTGAAGGACGACACCACGTTCAACGAATCCTTCGCCACGGCGGTGGAGCTCGCCGGCGTGGAGCGCTGGCTGGCGGCGCATGCCGGCGGGGCCGAGCGGCGCGCGTTCGCGGCGCACCAGGCGCGTCGCGCGGAGTTCCTCGCGCTGCTCCTCGCCTATCGCGAGCGGCTTGCGGAAGCCTACGCGCGCGACGTGCCGGATACGGAGAGGCTCGCCGGCAAGGCTGCGCTGCTCGCGTCGCTGCGCGCCGATTACGAGCGGATGAAAACCGAGCGCTGGGGCGGCTACGCGGGCTACGACCGCTTCTTCGAGCGCGGCGTGAACAACGCGCAGCTGGCGTCGGTCGCGGCGTACACCGCGCTGGTGCCCGCGTTCCAGGCGCTGCTCGCGCAGGAAGGCGGCGACCTGCCGCGCTTCTATGCGGAGGCGAAGCGCCTCGCCGGGCTGCCGCGCGACGCGCGGCTCGCGGCGCTCGAGCGCCTCGCGCCGGCGGTCGCGCTCAGCCCTCGAACGTCGCCCCCTGGATGATCTTCGGGTCGAGCTCGGCGGGCGCGGGGTACAGGCTGATGTACTTGATGTTCTCGAACGGGATCACGTGCAGCGCGCCGTCCGCAGCCACGGTGAGCAGGCGCTTCTTGATCACGTCATCGAACAGCAGCTCGCGCCCGGCCTGATTCTCCCGCTGCTGCGGAAAGGCCACGACGAGCGTGGAGCCGTCGACGAAGTGGATGCGCATGCCGTTCTTCGGCCGGGTATCGTCCATTCTCGTTCCTCAGGTCAGGGGCAGCATCACGTGGCGGCGGAAAGCCGGGCGCGCCGCGAGTCGGGCGTGGTAGGCGTCGAGATGCGCGAAGACCGGCCGCCCGACCGGCAGCGCCTTCCAGCGGTGGACGAAGCAGCCGACCGGGATGTCGCCCATGGTGAGATGATGGCCGGCAAGATGGGGCCGGTCGGCGAGGCGCTCGTCGAGCATGCCGAACAGCGCATCGCATTGTGTCCGAGCGTCCTCCAATGCCTTGGCGTCGCGCTTCTCCGCCGGCGTGCGGACCAGCTGCCAGAACAGCGCGGTCATCGGTGCAGCGAGGGTGCCGGTGCACCAGTCCATCCAGCGGTCGCTGTCGGCACGGGTCTGCAGCGACTCCGGCCACAGCGTGCCCGCGCCGTGCTTGGCGGCGAGGTAGCGCACGATCGCGTTGGATTCCCACAGCACGAAGCCCGCGTCGTCGATGGTCGGCACGCGGCCGTTGGGATTCATGGCGCGGTAACCCGGCTCGTTCACCACGCCGAAGCTCATGCCGGCGTCGATGCGCTCGTGCGCGATACCGAGCTCCTCGACGCACCACATCACCTTCTGGACGTTGATCGAGTTCGCGCGGCCCCAGATCTTCAGCATGCTCGTCCTCTAGGTTCTAGTAGCCGACAGGCAGCGAGTCGCGCCTCGGGTCGGAAGCGCCTTCGTAACCGTCGCCCAGCGTGCGGATCATCTGCGAGCACCCGTAGTCCATGTATTGCTCACCGATCTCGCGGATGACGTGGCCGCGGCGCGCGAGCTCGGCGATGGTGGTCTGGCCGAGTGCTTCCTCGACGTTGATCTCCATGCCCTGCACGACGCGGAAGCGCGGGCCGTCGATGGCGCTCTGCAGGTTCTGCCCATACTCGCCGATGCGCACCATGAGCTGGGTGTGGCCCTGCGCCTGCATGGTACCGCCCATCAGGCCCAGGGTGGCGAAGGGCTTGCCGCCGCGCGTGACGAAGCCGGGAATGATGGTCTGGAACGGCCGCTTGCCCGGCGCCACGCAGTTGGGATGGCCAGGCCGCACGTTGAAGCCCGCGCCGCGGTTCTGCAGGCTGATGCCGGTGCCCGGCACCACCACGCCGGAGCCGAAGCCCATGTAGTTCGACTGGATCATCGAGACCATCATGCCGTCGGCGTCCGCCGCGGTGAGATACACCGTGCCGCCGCGCGGCGGCGCGCCGTGGCCGAAGTCCTGCGCCCGGTCGGGCCGAATCAGCGCGGCGCGCGACTTGAGGTACGCCGGATCCAGCAGCCGCTCGGGAGGCAACTCCATGAAGCGCACGTCGGCGACGTAGCGCGCGGCGTCGGCCAGCGCGAGCTTCACGGCCTCGATCTGCAGGTGCACGCTGTCGGCCGAGTCGACCGGGTGCGCAGTGAGGTCGAAGTGGCCGAGGATGCCGAGCGCCATCAGCGCGATGATGCCCTGGCCGTTCGGCGGAATTTCGTGCAGCGTATAGCCGCGGTAATCCTGCGCGAGGGGCGTCACCCAGTCGTTCACGTGCGCGGCAAGGTCCTCGCGCGTCATCGCACCGCCGCAGGCGGTCGCGTGCGCCGCCATTTTGCCGGCCAGCTCGCCCCAATAGAACTCCTCGCCTTTCGAGGCGGCGATGAGCTCGAGCGTGCGCGCCGCCTCCGGCAGCTCGAAGCACTCCCCGGCGTGCGGCGAACGGCCCTCCGGCATGAAGGCGTGCGCGAAGCCGGGCTGGTTGGAGAGCTCGGCGATGAGCGTGCGCCAGCGCCGCGCGCAGAAGGGGCTCACCGGGAAGCCGTCGCGCGCGTAGGCGATGGCCGGCTGGAACAGGTCGGCGAACGGCAGACGGCCGAAGCGCTCCGACAGGTCGCGCCAGGCAGCCACGCAGCCGGGCACCGTGACGGTGTTCCAGCCGCGCGTCGGCATCGTTCCGCCGAAGTACTCCGGCGTCCACGCCGCCGGCGCGCGCCCGGAGGCGTTCAACCCGTGCAGCCGCTCGCCGTCCCAGACGATCGCGAAGGCATCCGAGCCGATGCCGTTGGAGATGGGCTCGACGATGGTCAGCGTGATCGCGGTGGCAAGCGCGGCGTCGACGGCGTTGCCGCCCGCGAGGAGCATGCGCAGGCCCGCCTGCGCGGCGAGCGGCTGCGAGGTCGAGACCACGTTGCGCGCGAACGTGGGCCGGCGCAGGGTGGGGTAGCGGGAGGTCGGGTCCTGGAATGTCATGCTTTGGCGGCGAGCCGCAGTGAGTTGTCGATGTCCCACAGGATGTCGTCGAGCGTCTCCAGCCCGATGGACATGCGCACCATGTCGGGCGAGACGCCCGCGCGGACCTGCTCCGCCTCGCTCATCTGGCGATGCGTGGTGGAAGCGGGATGGATCACGAGCGTCTTGGCGTCGCCGATGTTGGCGAGATGGCTCATGAACGTGGCGGCCTCGATGAAGGCCTCGCCGGCGCGCGCACCGCCCCTGATGCCGAAGGAGAGCAGGCCGCTCGCGCCGCGCGGCAGGTATTTCCGCGCGAGGTCGTGATGCCGGTTGCCGGGCAGCCCGGGGTAGTTCACCCACGCGACCTGCGGATGACCCTGCAGGAACTCCGCTACCGCGAGCGCGTTGGCGCAGTGGCGGTCCATGCGCAGCGGCAGGGTCTCCATGCCCTGCAGCAGCATCCACGCGTTGAACGGCGAGAGCGCCGGGCCGAAGGTGCGCATGGTCTCCATGCGCGCGCGCATGGTGAAGCCGAAGTCCCCGAAGGTTTCGTAGAAGCGCACGCCGTGATAGCCCGGCGAGGGCTCGGTCATGCCGGGGAACCTGCCGTTGTTCCAGGGAAACCTGCCCGATTCCACGATGACGCCGCCCATGGTCGTGCCGTGGCCGCCGAGGTACTTGGTCGCCGAGTGCACCACGATGTCCGCACCCCAGTCGAACGGCCGGCAGAGGTAGGGGGAGGGCACGGTGTTGTCGATGACCAGCGGCACACCCGCGTCGCGGGCGATCCCGGCAATGCGCTCGATGTCCACCACGTTGATCGACGGGTTGCCCAGCGCCTCGGCGTAAACGAGCTTCGTCCGCGGCGTGATCGCGCGGCGGAAGTTCTCCGGGTCCTCGGGATCGACGAACGTGGTCGCGATGCCGAGCTTCGCGAGGTTCACGCCGAGCAGGGTGTGCGTGCCGCCGTAGAGCGTGCCGGCGGACACGATATGGTCGCCCTGTTCGACCAGGGTCAGGATCGCCACCGCCTCGGCCGCCTGTCCGGTGGCGACGCCGAGGGCCGCGCGGCCGTTCTCCAGCGCCGCCATCCGCTCCTCGAACACCGCGGTCGTCGGGTTGGAGATGCGCGTGTAGACGTTGCCGAACGTCTGCAGGTTGAACAGGCTCGCGGCGTGCTCGGCGGAGTCGAACACGAACGAGGTGGTCTGGTACAGCGGCACCGCGCGCGCCCCCGTGGCCGCGTCCGGGATCTGGCCCGCGTGCAGGCAGAGGGTCTCGAAGCCGAACTCGCGGTCGGGCACCTGGATGCTCCCGCTCAGTTGGCGATGAACTTCGGCCGCTTGGCCGAGATCACCCGCGTGTTCACGCCTGCCCAGCCCAGCCCGCCGAGGATGCGGGCGTGCTCGATCTTCATGCAGCGGTCCATCACCGACTCGAGGCCCGCGGTCTCGGCCTTGCGCGCGGCGGCCTCGTTCTTTACGCCGAGCTGCTGCCACAGCACCTTCGCACCGATGGCGATGGCCTCGTCCGCGATCGGACCGACGTCCTCGGCGCGCCGGAACACGTCGACCACGTCCACCGGCTCCGGGATGTCGCGCAGGGACTTGTAGCAGCGCTCGCCGAGGATCGCGTCGTACCGCGGATTCACCGGGATGATCCGGTAGCCGTGCTCCTGCAGGTACTTGGCCGCGAAGTAGCTCGGCCGGAACCAGTCCGCGGAAAGGCCCACCACGGCAATCGTCTTGCTCGTGGCGAGGATGCGGCGCAGGGAGGCGATGTCGTCGGCCATGGGCGTTGCGGCGAAGACCCGCATTCTAGCCCTGCCTGCCCGGCCTGGCGTCCCGTCAGGCGGCCGTCAGGCGGCCGGCGTAACCTTAGCGCCAGAAAATTCCTTGTGAAGGAGGACGGCATGAGCAAGGCATTCGGCAAGTGGCTGCGGGTGGCGGTCCTCGCGGCGGCCGTTGGGCTGATCGCGGCGTGCAGCGGCGGGACGTACTCCCGCGGCCTGTTCACCGGGTACGTGGTGGGCTTCACCGCCGAAGAGGTGGAAAGCAAGGTGGGCAAGCCGGCCTCGGTGCAATCGCCCGATGCGGATCGCCAGATCTGGGTGTACGAGAAGAAGACCTTCGACCCGGACAACAACAACACCGAGGACGCCCGCACGTCGGTCTACTTCGAGCGCAAGGATGGCAAGTTGGTCGCGGTCGAGGTCCGCTACAGCTAGCGGGCCGCTAGAATGGCGGTTCCACTCCGGGAGCCGCCATGATCGTCGAAGAGCGCATCTACACCCTGCAGGCGGGCAAGGTGCCCGAGTATTTCGCCGCGTATGCCGCCGAGGGCATCCGCATCCAGACGGGCCATCTCGGCAACATGGTCGGCTACTACGCCACCGAGATCGGCCCGCTCAACGTCGTCGTCCACATGTGGGCCTACGAGGATCTCGCGCAGCGCGCCGAGCGCCGCGCGCGCATGTTGGCCGATCCGGCCTGGCTCGCCTACGTGAAGAAGGTGCAGCCGCTTCTGCTGAACCAGGAAACGCGCATCCTGAACCCGGCGCCCTTCTTCGCCGCGAAGCTCGACGCGATGGTGAAGGCCGCGAACGACGTGTCGGTCTGAGGCAATGGACGCTCCGGCGCGCAACGGCGGGCGCATCCTCGTCGACCAGCTTCGCGTCCATGGTACCGACCTTGCATTCTGCGTGCCGGGTGAGAGCTATCTCGCCGTGCTCGACGCGCTCTACGATGCGCGCGACGCGATCCGCCTGATCGTCGCACGGCAGGACGGCGGCGCGGCCTACATGGCGGAGGCCTACGGCAAGCTCACCGGCCGGCCGGGCATCTGCTTCGTCACGCGTGGGCCCGGCGCCACCAACGCCTCGATTGCCGTGCACACCGCGCAGCAGGACTCGACGCCGATGATCCTGTTCGTCGGCCAGGTGGGCACCGACTTCGTCGAGCGCGAGGCATTCCAGGAGATCGACTACCGGCGCATGTTCGGCTCCATCGCCAAGTGGGTGGCGAGCATCGACCGCGCCGACCGCATTCCCGAGCTGGTGAGCCACGCATATCACCTCGCCATGTCGGGTCGCCGGGGTCCGGTGGTGCTGGCGCTGCCCGAGGACATGCTGGTCCAGACCGTTGCGGTGCGCGACGCCGCGCCCTACCAGGTCGTCGAGGCGCACCCGGGTGCGGCGGACGCCGGGCGCCTGCGGGAGATGCTGGCGGCCGCCGCGCGGCCGTTCGTGATGCCCGGCGGCAGCGGGTGGACGCCGCAGGCGGTGGCGGACCTGCAGGCTTTTGCCGAGGCGAACGACCTGCCGGTGGGCTGCGCCTTCCGTTTCCAGGACGTGTTCGACAACCGCCATCCCAACTACGCCGGCGACGTGGGCATCGGGCTCAATCCCAAGCTCGCGCAGCGGGTCAAGGAGGCGGACCTGGTGCTCGCGCTGGGGCCGCGGCTGGGTGAAATGACCACCGGCGGCTACACGCTGCTCCAGGCACCGCGGCCCGCGCAGCGGCTGGTCCACGTGCACGCCGGGGCGGAGGAACTCGGCCGGGTCTACCAGGCCGACCTCCTGATCAACGCCGGGCCCGGGCCGATGGCCGCCGCCCTCGCGGCGATGGACCCGGTCGTGCCGCGCTGGCGCGACTGGACCCGCGCCGCGAATGCGGATTACCGCGCCAATCTCGAGCCGGGGCCGATGCCCGGGGCGGTGGACTACGGCCGCATCGTGTGCGCGCTGCGGGACGCCCTCCCGCCCGACACCATCGTCACCACCGGCGCGGGCAACTACACCGGCTGGGTGCATCGCTACTGGCAGCACTCGGTCTTCCGCACGCAGCTCTCGCCCACCTCCGGGGCGATGGGCTACGGCGTGCCGGCCGCGGTGGCGGCCAAGCTCGCGGCGCCGGAGCGCACGGTCGTCTCGTTCAACGGCGACGGCTGCTTCCTGATGAACGGCCAGGAGATTGCCACTGCCGCGCAGTACGACGCGCGGGTGATCTTCATCGTGGTCAACAACGGCCTCTACGGCACCATCCGCATGCACCAGGAGCGCGACTACCCGGCGCGGGTGTACGCCACCGCGCTGGCCAACCCCGACTTCGCCGCGCTGGCGCGCGCCTACGGGCTGCACGGCGAGCTCGTCGAGGAGACCGCCGCGTTCATGCCCGCGTTCGAGCGTTCCCGCGCGAGCGGCCGGCCGGCGCTGATCGAGTTGCGCATCGACCCCGACGCCATCACCACCCGCACCACCCTCTCGGCCATCCGCGCGCGGTCGCGCTGAGCGATCCTGCCGCGCGCCGGGTGACAGCGCCGCGGCTTTGCTGTTAACGTGTTCAGCGTCGGACCGTTCAACGCCAAACCTGGGAGGGACGCATGGACTATTCGGCCATGATGCAGTCGCTGCAGACGACGCTCGGACGGGAACTGCCCGCGGTCTTCGGGGCGCTCGCCATACTCATCATCGGCTGGATCGTCGCCGCGGTGGCGCGGGCGGGAGTCCGCCGGGGCCTCGGCTACCTGAAGCTCAACCAGCGCCTCAGCTCGGCTACCGGTCAGGCCATCGACCTCGAGGGTGCAACGAGCGTCGCGGTGTTCTGGGTCGTCCTGCTGGTGGCCCTGATCGGCGTGTTCAATTCGCTCGACCTCGGCCTGCTGTCCGCACCGCTCTACGCCTTCACGACGCAGATCTTCGAGTTCCTGCCCAAGGTCATCGCGGCCATCGTGATCGCGCTGATCGCGTGGGTCATCGCGACGCTGGTGCGCACGCTGGCGGAGAAGACCCTGGGCGCAACCACCCTGGACGAGAAGCTCTCCGAGCACGCCGGCATGGAGCCGATCAGCCGCAGCGCCGGCAACGTGCTCTTCTGGGTCGTCATCCTGCTGTTCGTGCCCGCCGTGCTGGGCGCCCTGCAGATGGAAGGGCTGGTGGGGCCCTTCCGCGCCATGATCGCCAAGGCGCTGTCGCTGCTGCCGAACATCTTCGCGGCGGCGCTCATCGCGATCATCGGCTGGATCGTCGCGAAGGTGCTGCGCGGCCTGACCATGAACCTGCTGCACGCCTCGGGCATCGATCGCCTGGGTGCAAACGCGGGGCTCGCCGAATCGGTGCAGCTCTCCCGCGTTGCCGGGATGCTGGTGTTCCTGGTGGTCCTCGTGCCCTCGCTGATCGCCGCGCTCGACGCCCTCAACATGGAGGCGATCTCCCGGCCGGCGACGGAGATGCTCGGGATGATCCTGCACGCCCTGCCGAACCTCTTCGCTGCAGCGCTGATTCTCGTCATCTCGTGGTACGTCGCGTCGTTCGCCTCGCAGCTGGTGACGCGGCTGCTCGCGGGCATGGGGTTCGACACGGTGCCGTCCAGGCTGGGCATGCAGCACGCGTTCGCCGACACCCCGCCCTCGCGCCTGGTCGGCCGCGTCCTGCTGTTCTTCGCCATGCTGTTCGCCACGGTCGAGGCGGCTGGCCGGCTCGAGTTCACGCAGGTGCGCGACGTCGTCACCATGTTCATCAAGTTCGGCGGCGACGTGCTGCTCGGCTCGGCGATCCTCGCCATCGGGTTCTGGCTCGCCAACCTCGCGCACGAGGCGATCGACCGCGCCGCCGGGCCGCGCTCCAAGGGCCTGGCGCGGGTCGGGCGCTTCGCCATCCTGGGCCTGGTGATCGCCATGGGCCTGCGCGCGATGGGCATCGCCGACGACATCGTCAACCTTGCCTTCGGCCTGACCCTGGGCGCCATCGCGGTGGCGGTCGCGCTGTCCTTCGGCCTGGGCGGGCGCGAGGCCGCCGGCAAGCTGATGGACCACTGGTTGTCGCGCTTCAGGAACGGCGGCTGATCAGCGGCGGCTCGCGGCGGCCTGCGCCACGCAGGCGCGCGCGAGCAGGTCGGTCGGGTCCAGCACCGCGACCCGCCGGCCGCCGACCACTAGTGCCTCGTCTGCGGGCTGGATCAGCGGCAGCTCGGTGCAGCCCAGAATGACCGCGGCGGCGCCCCGCCCGGCGAGATGCGCGATGGCTGCCATCAGCGCGTCACGGCAGTCGCCGGTCGTGTGGCCTGCCTTGACGCCGGCGGGCCCGTAGATCGCCTCCATCACCCGCGCCTGGTGGGCGGCATCCGGCGTCAGGAGCCGCAGACCCGCGGCACGGGCAGCGTCGTGGTACACGCGGCTCGCGATGGTCCCGTCGGTCGCGAGCAGCCCGACCGGCGCCGACGCTCCGAACCGCGCCGCCGCATGTCGCACCGTCTCGTGCAGCATGTTGACGATCGGAATCGCGAGGTACGGCTGGATGCGCTCGACGAAGGCATGCGCGGTGTTGCAGGGAATGGCGATGAGATCCGCGTCGGCGGCCTCGAGGCGCTTGGCTGCGGCGTAGAGCGCGACCGTCGGGTCCGGCCCGTCGCCGACCAGGTGCTCGGTGCGGTCGGGGATCTGCGGATCGTGCTCGACCGTCATGCGCACGTGGTCCTGGTCGCGCTGCGCGGGCGTGTTGCGCACGATCTTGTCCATGAAGTCCACCGTGGCGGCGGGCCCGACGCCGCCGATCACGCCCACCTTGAACGGTCGGGGGCGCCCTTCCTGGCCGCCGTCGAGCGCATGCTGCGCGTAGACGAGATTGCAGTCGACCACCGGGACGCTGCGCTCGGCCAGTGCGTCCAGCGCGACAGGGATTTCCGTGAAGCCGGGAAGGATCACCTCGGCGCCCTGGGCCGCAAGGTCGCGCAGGGCCTCGTCGAGCAGGCCGACTGCGGCCGCATCCAGCCGCCCGGTCTGCAGGCCGCCGTCGCCGTAGACGGCCCGCATGAGCGCCGCCTGCGCAGCCGGCCGCGGGTGGATCACCTCGAGCGGCGCAGGGAGGCTGCGCTCGAACAGGCCATGGCCGCGCACGTAGTCGGAGGTCAGCACGCCCACGCGTCGTGCCTCCGGATGCCGCCGCGCGAGGTGCGCGCGCAGCGCCGTCATCATGTCGATCACCGCGACGCGCGTCGACGGCAGCAGCTCGCCCAGGAAGGTGTGGCTGATGAAGCACGGCAGCAGGGCGGCGCCGATCCCGCGCTGCTCGAACGCGCGCAGCACCTCGAACACGTAGAGCTTGCGCGCGTGCTGCGGGGCGTCGGCTGCGCCGGCGCCGCGAGCGCCCATGAAGGGGTGCTGCTCGAAGACGATGTCGCGGGCGGCCGCGGCGACGCTTGCGCGAATCAGCTTGACGAAGAGATCGGCGCCGGCGATGACGCCCAGGCCCCCGACCACGCCCAGCGAGCGCGGATGCGGCATCGATTCCGCGGCTAGTGCTGCAGGATCTTGGACAGGAAGGCGACGGCGCGCTCCGAGCGCGGCTTGCCGAAGAAGTCGTCCTTGCGGGCGTCCTCGACGATCTCGCCCTGGTCCATGAAGATCACGCGGTCGGCGACCTTGCGCGCGAAGCCCATCTCGTGGGTGACCACCATCATGGTCATGCCTTCCTTCGCCAGCGCGACCATCACGTCCAGCACTTCGTTGATCATCTCCGGGTCGAGCGCCGAGGTCGGCTCGTCGAACAGCATGCACATCGGGTCCATCGCCAGCGCGCGGGCAATGGCGACGCGCTGCTGCTGGCCGCCGGAGAGCTGGCCGGGGAACTTGTCCTTCTGCGCGATCAGGCCGACGCGGTCGAGCAGCTTGAGGCCCTTGTCGGTTGCCGCGGCGCCGTCGCGGCCCAGCACCTTCACCTGCGCCAGGGTCAGGTTGTCCATGATGGAAAGGTGCGGGAACAGCTCGAAGTGCTGGAACACCATGCCGACGCGCGAGCGCAGCTTCGGCAGGTCGGTCTTCGGGTCGCCGACCGAGATGCCGTCTACCGAGATGGTGCCCTTCTGGAAGGGCTCGAGCGCGTTGACGCACTTGATAAGCGTGGACTTGCCCGAGCCGGAGGGCCCGCAGACCACCACCACCTCGCCCTTCTGCACGCTGGTGGTGCAGTTGGTCAGGACCTGGAAGGTGCCGTACCACTTGGAGACGTCCTTCATTTCGATCATGGCCATGCGGGGACTCCGTTTTTTCTGGATGCTTCTAGATGCGGCCGGGAACGGCGAGCCTGCGCTGCAGGTGCTTCACCAGCAGGGACAGGCCGTAGCAGATGACGAAATAGACCACCGCGACGAAGAGGTACATCTCCACCAGGCGGGAATCGCGCTGCGCGATCTTGGCGGCCGCACCGACGAAGTCGGTTGCGGAGATGACGTACACCAGCGACGTGTCCTGGAAGAGGATGATGGTCTGGGTCAGCAGCACCGGGAGCATGTTGCGGAACGCCTGCGGCAGGATCACCAGGCGCATCGATTGCCCGTAGGTGAGGCCGAGCGCGTAGCCCGCGTACACCTGCCCGCGCGGGATCGACTGGATGCCGGCGCGCATGATCTCGCAGAAGTAGGCCGCCTCGAACATGATGAAGGTGATGATCGCGGTGCGCTCGGCGCCCACCTGCGGCGGCCGCTCCGCGCCGGTGATCGACTGCAGGATGAACGGCACCAGGAAGAAGAACCAGAAGATCACCAGCACCAGCGGGATGGAGCGCATCAGGTTCACGTAGCCCGCGGCGAGGTTCGAAAGCCAGCGGATAGACGAGAGGCGCGCGAGGGCGAGCAGGGTGCCGAAGACCAGGCCGCCGATGGCCGCCGTGATGGTGAGCTGCAGGGTGTACTGCATGCCCTTCCAGAGATAGGGCAGGGCGCCCTGGACCACCGAGAAGTCGAGGTTCATCACTTGCCTCCCGCGATGTAGCCGGGGACGGCGGCCCGCCGCTCCACCCACGCCATGACGCGGTTGGCGGTCATGGCGATGACGATGTAGATGATGGTCGCGGCGGTGAAGGCCTCGAAGAAGTTGAACGTGTACTCGCCGATCTCCCGCGAGCGGAACGTCAGCTCGGCGAGGCCGATGGTGAGCGCGATGGACGAGTTCTTGATCAGGTTCATCGTCTCGCTGGTGAGCGGCGGGATGACGATGCGGAAGGCCATCGGCAGCAGCACGTAGCGGTAGACCTGCGGCTGGGTGAGGCCCATCGCCATGCCGGCGAAGCGCTGGCCGCGCGACAGCGACTGGATGCCGGCGCGCACCTGCTCGGCGATCCGGGCGGAGGTGAACAGGCCCAGGCACAGTACCGCGGACAGGAACTGCGCGTAGACCGGATCGGTCGCGATCATCCAGCGCTTCAGCGGCGGGATGAACTCCGGGATCACGAAGTACCAGAGGAACATCTGCACCAGCAGCGGGATGTTGCGGAACAGCTCGACCCAGGCGTTGCCCAGGCGCACCAGCCATGGTCGGTCCGTGGTGCGTATGGTGCCCACCAGGGCGCCCACCGTCATGGCGATCACCCACGCCACGGCCGAGACGGCGAGGGTCCAGCCCAGGCCCTCGACGATAAGTTCCCAGTACTGGTTTTCGTCGTCCGGCGTCTTCTGGAAAAAGACGCCCCAGTTCCAGTTGTAGGCCACAGCCGCTCCCCGGCGGCCCCCCGCCGCCCCGCGGTCGACTTTGCCTGAAAAAGCGAAGGGCCGGAAGCCCCGCGGCTTCCGGCCCTTCCGGCGGCCCTTACAGCCGGGCGGCTACTGCACGCCGCGGTCGTTCGGATTGGCGAAGGCTTCCTTGATGGGCGGCGTCATCTGGAAGTTCAGGTTCACGCCGCGCGGCGGGATCGCGCTGGTGAACCACTTGGCGTAGATCTGGTTGATCTCGCCGGACTTCATCACCGCGCCCACGGCGCGGTCCACGAGCGCCTTGAACTGCGGGTCGTCGCGGCGGAGCATCATGCTGTACGGCTCCTCGCGCAGCGACTCGGGGATGATGAAGAAGTCGCCCGGGTTCTGCTGGTTGGCGATCTGGCCGGCGAGCAGGATGTCGTCCATGACGAAGGCGGCCGAGCGGCCGGTGGCGAGCAGCTGCATCGACTCGGCGTGGTCCTTGCCGTAGATCTCCTTGACGTCGACGTTGGCGGTCTTTTCGTACTTCTTCATCAGCGGCACCGCCGTGGTGCCCGACGTGGTGGAGATGGTCTTGCCGTTCAGGTCGGAAAGCGAGCGGATGCCCGAGTCCTTCTTGACCGCCGCCGTGACGTTGATGACGAAGTAGGTCGGACCGAACGCGACCTGCTTCTGGCGCTCCACCGAGTTGGTGGTCGAGCCGCACTCGAGGTCGATGGTGCCGTTCTGCATCAGCGGGATGCGGTTCGCGGAGGTCACCGGCTGCAGCGCCACCTTGAGGTTGGGCATCTTGAGGTCGGCCTTCACCGCATCGACGATCTTCATGCAGAGGTCCATGGCATAGCCGACCGGCTGCTGCTTGTCGTCGAGATACGAGAACGGGATCGACGACTCGCGGTGGCCGATGGTGATGGTGCCGGTGTCCTTGATCTTCTTCAGCGTGCCGGTCAGGTCCTGCGCGGCGGCGGGTAGCGCCACGGCGAGGCCGGCAGCGAGCGCGGCGGCGATGCGAAGCGGCTTGAACATTTTGCGGGTCTCCAGTGTGGATGGGTCCGGCGGGGCGTGCACCTGTGGACGAACGGCCCCGCAGCGCGGGCATTCTAAACGCAACCCGGCCGGCGCGGTCCGCCCGCCCCGGCGAGGTGCATCAGGCTGCGACCCGCTTCGCCCCGGTGCGCCGGCCCAGGGCGGCGCGCAGGTAGCGTCCGGTGTAGCTGCCTTCGGCGGCCGCCACCTGCTCGGGCGTGCCCTCGGCGATCACCCGCCCGCCGCCGTCGCCGCCCTCGGGCCCGAGGTCGATCACCCAGTCGGCGGTCTTGATCACGTCGAGGTTGTGCTCGATCACCACGATGGTATTGCCGTGGTCGCGGAGCCGATGCAGCACGCGCAGCAGGAGGTCGATGTCGTGGAAGTGCAGGCCGGTGGTCGGCTCGTCCAGGATGTAGAGCGTGCGCCCGGTGTCGCGCTTGGAGAGCTCCAGCGCGAGCTTCACGCGCTGCGCTTCGCCGCCGGACAGCGTGGTCGCCGACTGCCCCAGGCGGATATAGCCGAGGCCCACGTCCTCGAGCGTGCGCAGTTTCTGCGCCACCGCCGGCACGGCGGCGAAGAACTCGTGCGCCTGCTCGACCGTCATGTCGAGCACCTCGGAGATGGTCCTGCCCTTGTAGTGGACTTCCAGCGTCTCGCGGTTGTAGCGCTTGCCGTGGCAGACGTCGCAGGGCACGTAGATGTCGGGCAGGAAGTGCATCTCCACCTTGATCACGCCGTCGCCCTGGCAGGCCTCGCAGCGGCCGCCCTTGACGTTGAAGGAGAACCGGCCTGGCCCGTAGCCTCGCTCGCGCGCCGTCGGCACGCTCGCGAAGAGATCGCGGATCGGCGTGAAGAGGCCCGTGTACGTGGCCGGATTGGAGCGCGGCGTGCGCCCGATCGGGCTCTGGTCGACGCTGATCACCTTGTCGAAGTGCTCCAGCCCGACGATCGCCTCGTGCGGCGCCGGCTCCGCCGACGACCCGTACAGCTCGCGCGCCGCCGCGGCGTACAGGGTGTCGTTGATCAGCGTGGACTTGCCCGACCCGGACACTCCCGTCACGCACACCAGCAGCCCCACCGGGACCTCCACGGTGACGTCCTGGAGATTGTTGCCCGTCGCGCCGGCGATGCGCAGGCGCCGGGACTCGTCAGGGCGCGTGCGGCCCCGGGGCACGGGGATTTCTCGCTTGCCGGACAGGTACTGCCCGGTGAGCGAGGCCTCGTTGCGCGCAACCTCGCGCGGCGTGCCCTGCGCGACGATCTGCCCGCCGTGCACGCCCGCGCCGGGCCCCATGTCGACCACGTGGTCGGCGGCCTCGATCGCCTCTTCGTCGTGCTCCACGACGATGACGGTGTTGCCGAGGTCGCGCAGGTGCTTGAGGGTCTCGAGCAGGCGGCCATTGTCGCGCTGGTGCAGGCCGATGGAGGGCTCGTCGAGCACGTACATCACGCCGGTGAGGCCGGACCCGATCTGCGAGGCGAGGCGGATGCGCTGCGCCTCGCCGCCGGAGAGCGTGTCGGCCGAGCGGTCCAGCGAGAGGTAATCGAGGCCAACGTTCACCAGGAAGGAGAGCCGCGCCGCGATCTCGTTGACGATGCGCTCGGCGATGGCGCGCCTCGATCCGGGCAGGTCGAGCTCGCGGAAGAACCGCACCGCCTCGCGCAGCGGCAGCGCGGCGAGCTCGTAGATCGCGCGGTCGCCCACCTTGACGTGGCGCGCCTCGCGGCGCAGGCGCGTGCCCTCGCACTCCGGGCACGGGCGCGTGTTGCGGAACTTCGCGAGCTCCTCGCGCACCACCACCGAGTCGGTCTCCTTGTAGCGGCGCTCGAGGTTGGGGATCACGCCCTCGAAGCTGTGCTCGCGCACGAAGGTCTTGCCCCGCTCGTTGAGGTAGGAGAAGGGCACCTTCTCCTTGGTGCCGTACAGGACGATGGCCTGCACGTTCTCCGGCAGCCTCTCGAACGGCTTCTCCACGTCGAAGCCGTAATGCGCCGCCAGGCTGGTGAGCATCTGGAAGTAGAACTGGTTGCGCCGGTCCCAGCCCTTGATCGCACCGCTGGCGAGCGAGAGGCTGGGATGCGCGACGACGCGCTTCGGGTCGAAGAAGTCGATCGCGCCGAGGCCGTCGCAGGTCGGGCACGCGCCCATCGGGTTGTTGAAGGAGAAGAGCCGCGGCTCCAGCTCCGGCAGCGACCAGCCGCACACCGGGCAGGCGAACCTGGCGCTGAACAGGTGCTCGCGACCGGTATCGGTCTCCAGCGCGATGGCGCGGCCGTCGGCGTGACGAAGCGCGGTCTCGAAGGACTCGGCGAGGCGCTGGCGCGCGTCGGCGCGCACCTTGAGGCGGTCCACCACCACGTCGACGCTGTGCTTGGTGCTCTTGGCGAGCTTCGGCAGCGCGTCGAGCTCGTGGACCGTGCCGTCGACGCGCACGCGCGCGAAGCCCTGTGCGCGCAGCTCGTCGAAGAGGTCCGCCTGCTCGCCCTTGCGGCCGGACACCACCGGCGCGAGGACCATGAGCCGGGTGTCGTCGGGCAGGGCCGAGACGTGGTCGACCATCTGCGCGACCGACTGCGCCTCGAGCGCGCAGCCGTGGTCGGGGCAGTAGGGCGTGCCCACGCGCGCGTACAGCAGGCGCATGTAGTCGTGGATCTCGGTCACCGTGCCGACGGTGGAGCGCGGGTTGTGCGAGGTGGCCTTCTGCTCGATGGAGATCGCCGGCGAGAGGCCCTCGATCAAGTCCACGTCGGGCTTTTCCATGAGCTGCAGGAACTGGCGCGCGTAGGCCGACAGCGACTCCACGTAGCGCCGCTGGCCCTCCGCGTACAGCGTGTCGAAGGCGAGCGAGCTCTTGCCCGATCCGGACAGGCCGGTGAACACGATCAGCCGGTTGCGCGGCAGGTCGAGGCTGAGGTTGCGCAGGTTGTGGGTCCGCGCGCCGCGGATGCGGATTTCGTCCATCGTCGTCCCGCGCGCTTCGCCTGCTGCGCTAACTCGCGGATCGCAAAGTCAAACCTGCTACTATACGCAACTTCCGCACCGCTTCTCCACCCTTTCCCAGCCCGCATGTCCCACGCGTCGTCCGATTCGCGCATGACGCCGGTGGAGATCCGCGCCACGCTGTCGCTGGGCTCGATCTTCGCCCTGCGGATGCTGGGCCTGTTCCTGATCATGCCGGTGTTTTCGGTGCACGCCGTCGACCTCAAGGGCGGTGATAGCCTCACGCTGGTCGGACTCGCCATCGGCATCTACGGTCTCACCCAGGGGCTGCTGCAGATTCCCTACGGCATGGTGGCGGACCGGATCGGCCGCAAGCGCGTAATCGTGTTCGGGCTCGTGCTCTTCGCCATCGGGAGCTTCATCGCCGCTGTCGCGGACGACATCTGGCTCACCATCGTGGGGCGCTTCATCCAGGGCGCCGGTGCGATCTCGGCGGCGGTCATGGCCCTGGCGGCCGATCTCACCCGGGACGAGCACCGCACCAAGACCATGGCCGTGATCGGCGCCTCCATCGGGCTGGTGTTCGCGCTGTCGCTGGTGATCGCGCCGCCGCTGTATCGACTCATCGGCATGGCGGGCATCTTCTCGCTCATCGGCGTGCTCGCGATGATCGCGATCTGGGTGGTGGTCGCCGTGGTGCCTCGGGAGCCGCCGGTGCATGCCCATGCGGGCGGGGATCTTTCCGAGGCGAGCCTGCGCGCGGTGCTGCGCAACCCGGAGCTCATCCGGCTCAATCTCGGCATGTTCGTGCTGCACGTGGTGCAGACGTCGCTGTTCGTGATCGTGCCGCGCGCCCTGGTCGATGCCGGCGGGCTCGACGTCGAGCGCCACTGGGTGGTCTATCTTCCGGTGGTGCTGCTGTCTTTCGTGATCATGATTCCGCCGCTGCTCGCCGCCGAGAAGCGCCGCCGGACGCGCGCCGTGTTCCTCGGTTCCGTGGCGGCGCTGGCCGCGGTCCAGATGTGGCTCGTCGGGTGGGCCACCTCCGCGTGGACGATCGGCTTTGCGCTGCTGGTGTACTTCGTCGGGTTCAACCTGCTGGAGGCGCTGCTGCCGTCGCTGGTCTCGCGCGTGGCTGCGCCCCGCGCCAAGGCCACGGCGCTCGGCGTCTACAATACGATGCAGGCGACGGGCCTCTTCGTGGGCGGCGTGCTGGGCGGATGGGTGGCGCAGCACTACGGCGCGGGGGCGGTCTACGTGGTGAACGGCGCGCTGTTGCTGGTCTGGCTGGCGGTCGCGTGGCCGATGAAGGCGCCCTCGCCGGCGCACGGCCGCACGGTCACCAACGCATCGTCGTGAATCTACTCTGAGACAGGGACAGGCATATGGCATCGGTCAACAAGGTGATCATCGTCGGCAACCTCGGTGCCGACCCCGAGACGCGCTACGCCCCGAGCGGCGACGCCATCTGCAACATTCGCGTCGCCACCACCGACCGCTGGAAGGACAAGGCGAGCGGCGAGATGAAGGAAGCCACCGAGTGGCACCGCATCAGCTTCTACGGCCGCCTGGCCGAGATTGCGGGGCAATACCTCAAGAAGGGCTCGCAGGTGTACATCGAGGGCAGCCTGCGCACGCGCAAGTGGCAGGACAAGGAATCCGGCCAGGATCGCTACTCGACCGAGATCCGCGCCGACGCCATGCAGATGCTCGGTCGCCGCGAAGGGATGGGCGGCGGTGGGGCGGATATGGATGAGGGCGGCGGCGCGCCGGCACGCACGGGCGAGCCGCGCGCCGCAGCGAAGCCCAAGGCGCCTGCCAAGACCGGCTTCGACGACATGGACGACGACATTCCGTTCTGACGGAACGGCGTCCAGACGGCACCCGCGAGCGGGACCTCACGTCCCGCTCGGCGTGCCGGGGGAGCGGGACCTCAGGCCCCGCTCGGCGTATCAGAGGAGCGGGGCGGAGCGCCCCGCTCGCCGTCTCAGGCCGCGCGCTTCACGCGCCGCGCCGCGGTGCGGGCGGTACGCGTTACGGCGCGCTTCGCGGCGGCGGGCTTCGCCGCTGCGGCTTTCGCCTGCGGACGCACCGCCGCGGTGGTCTCGACGTAGGCCTTGCGCAGCTTGCGCTGGTAGGTGCGCGCCGCCTTCTCGACCGTCTCGAAACCGCGCGAGGACTTCATCGCATTGACCATCTTCTTCGCGGAACGCACGGCGCGGCCCTCGAACTGCTCGCCCTCGCGGACGAGGCTCGCGTAGACGCCGGGCGCCTGGCGCTGGACTTGCGCGATCGCGCCCAGTCCGGCGAGCCACGCGTGGCGCGACGCGACCTTCACCTTGCCGAATACCTTGGATACCTGGACCTCGTAGGCCTGAACGTTGCGGGTCATCATGCTGCTCTCCTCGTGTGGAAACTCACCCGTACAGGCTAGCCGGTATGTCTAGAGGGGTCACCCCAACCGAGGACGCACACTAAAATCGCGCGCCGCGAATCAGCGGAACAGGCGGCGCACCGAGCCGACGATGCCTTCATCCTCCGATTTTTTCGGCGGAGGGGCGGGTGACTGCGCCGCCGGCTGCCCCAGCGCCGTGCGGCACGGCGCCGGGTCGCCGGTCTGCGAGGAGAGCAGGCGCTCGCCGAGCAGCGAGAGGCCGCCGGTCAGCACCGCACCGCCCACGGACAGGGCCGCCCGCGCCGAGCCCAGCGTGTCGAGACCGATCGAGGGATTTGCGAGGGTGCCGGTGACCTTCACCAGCTCGGCGAGGTTCGCCACGCCGACGCCCAGACCTTCCTTGACCGTGGGCCGGATGGCGAGGTCCAGCGCCTCGGTGCGAAAGTCGATGGTGCCCGCCGCGACCATGTTCACCTTGGTCGTCTCATAGGCCATGCTGCGCTGGGAAGTGGCGATGCCGGCGCGTACCGGAAGGCGCACGACGACGCACTGCACGTCGGTGTGCGGGTCCCTGCGGCGGCCAGGCATGGCTGCGTCGGCGATGTTTGCCAGGACGTCGCCCCCGCCTTCGAGCGGCAGCCCGGACACGCGCATGGGCCCGACGACGATGCGGATTTCGCCGTTCGCGCCGGCCATGAACCGGCGCATCGACTCGCCGGGGCCGCGCAGCGCGATCGCCGCGTCGGTGCTGCCGCCGGAGAAGTCGCCCTTGCGTCCGAGGGCGGCGGAGAGCTGGCCGGCCTGAATGCCCTTGCCGCGGACGTCGAGCGCGATCGAGGCGCCGCGTCCCGCCGCGGCTTCGACCACCAGCGATCCACCCACCGTGCCTCCGGCGAGCATTGCGGCGATGGGCTGCACGTCGAGCCGTCCGCCCTTCAGCTTGGCGCGCACGTCCACTCGCTCCAGCGGCACGCCGTTGGGCAGCACCAGCCGATCCAGGGTGATCACCGCGTCGCCGTCCAGGCCGCGCAGCGCGACGAGCGGAAACGGTGCGTCGCTGAAGACGCGCGTGGACTTCACGCTCTTCACCTTGCGTCCGCTCGACAGGTCGAGACCCGGAGACTTGAGCTCCGCGCTCACGAACGGGCGCGGCCCGTCGGTGCGATAGGCGACGCGGCCCGCCGCCGAGGTCTTGCCGACCGTGATGGCGATCGGGTCAGCACGCTGCTCGCCGCGCGTCGCGGCGAGCTTCGCCGAGACCGCGAGCGGCGTCGGAATCTGCGTGCCTCCGGCGAGCTTCGACAGGCCCTCCGGGTCCCCGGCCTCGATGCGCACGTCCATGTTCGCCGCGGGCGTTGCGCCGCTCCAGTCGATGCGGCCGCGCGCCGACGCGGTTGCTCCCGAGGTGGCAAACGCGAGGTCCACGGGCCAGGCGTCGCTGCGGGCGAGGAGGGCGGCCACCGATCCCATCGAGCCTTGCAGCGTGAAGGGCTGGCCGCGCAGGGTCGCGGCCAGCACGACGTCGTCGACCTCGACCAGGGTCCGCTTTTCCAGGGTGAGGCGATCGACGTCGAGCTGCACCGCCTCGGCTGCATGGGGACGATAGGCGAGGCGGCCGCGCTCGACGTCCAGCGCCTCGATGCCGAACACGCGGCGCGGCGCCTGCCCGCCCGCGGGGGGCTTGGGAGCGGGCTTGCCGCCGCCGAAAGTCCAGTTGTTCTCGCCCTTCGCGTTGGTCTCGAGCACGACGTCGGGCTGCACGAGCACCAGCCGGGCGATCCGCACCTCGCCGCGCAGCAGGGGCAGCAGGGCGACACGCGCCTCCAGCCGCGGGATGCGCGCCATCTCCCGGCGCGAGCCCCACGGCACGTTCGCGATGGTCACGTCCTCGGCCACCACCGCCGGCTGGGGAAAGAGGGACAGCGCGAGCCGGCCGCCGACGCGGAGCTCGCGGCCCGTGGCTTTCCTGACTTCTTCGAGCCAGCCGCGCGCGTAGCGCTCCGCGTCGACCGTATGCACCAGGATCGCGATCGCGATGACCGTGAGCGCGGCGAACGCTGCGCTGCCGAAGAGCGTGTACCTTAGCCAGCGAGCCATGTTTTCAGCATAGCGGCCGATGCCCGGCCCCGCTGCGGACTTTGTCCGCTGCAACGCCGCAGGCAAACCGCGGCGCGGACTCCCGGACAGGTATAATCCCCAGCTTTTTCAGGACGTTCTCGGGAGACACCCATGCCCATCTACGACTACCGCTGCACGTCGTGCGGGTTCGAGAAGGAGTACCTGCAGAAGGTCAGCGATCCGGTCATGACGATCTGCCCGCAATGCCACCAGGAGGCGTTCGTCAAGAAGCTCACGGCAGCGGGATTCCAGCTCAAGGGTTCCGGCTGGTACGCCACCGACTTCCGCAGCAGCGGCGGAGCGTCCAAGCCCGATGCCGAGGGAAAGCCCGACGCCAAGCCCGACGGCAAGAGCGAGTCGGGCGGAGAAGCGAAGAGCGAGACCGCCGCTCCAGCGCACGCCTGCGGCACCGGCGGCTGCGCGTCCTGCTCGTGAGCGCACCCGGGGCTCAGTGAAAAAGTATCTCATCACCGGCCTGCTGGTCTGGATCCCGCTGGTGATCACCGTGTGGGTGATCACCGCGCTGGTCCGGTGGATGGACGAGCTGTTGCCGGTGGGCGTGCGCCCCGAGGACCTGGTCGGCACGCGCATCCCGGGGCTCGGCATCGTCGTCGTGCTCGCGCTGCTGTTCGTGACCGGCGTGCTGGTCTCGAACATCCTGGGCCAGAAGCTCCTGCGCATCTGGGAAGGCATCCTCACGCGCATCCCGGTGGTGAACTCCATCTACGGCGGCGTGAAGCAGGTGAGCGACACGCTGCTCTCGCCCACCGGCCAGGCGTTCCGCAAGGCGTTGCTGGTACAGTGGCCCCATCCGGGCACCTGGACCATCGCGTTCCAGACCGGGACGCCGGGCGGGGACGTCCTCAACCACCTCGACGGCGAGCACGTGAGCGTGTACGTGCCGACGACGCCCAACCCCACCGGCGGATACTTCGTGATGATTCCCCGCGCGCACGTCGTCGAGTTGCAGATGACCGTCGACGAGGCGCTGAAGTACGTGATCTCCATGGGCGTCGTCGCGCCGTCGCCCCGCGCCCCGCGCCGCCCGGAAGCGCTCAACGCGCCCCCGCTTTAGGACGCGCGCGCCGCGTGCGACCCTTCCCACTTACCCCTTTCCCCCTCCCCAGATGAAACGAACCCACTACTGCGGCGCAGTCTCCGCCGCCGACCTCGGCCAGATCGTGTCGATCTACGGCTGGGCCCACCGCCGGCGCGACCACGGCGGCGTGATCTTCATCGACCTGCGCGATCGGGAGGGATTGGTGCAGGTCGTGTGCGATCCGGACCGCGCCGAGACCTTCGCCAACGCAGAACGTGTGCGCGGCGAGTTCGTGCTGCGCGTGCAGGGCCTGGTGCGGCGCCGCCCGGAGGGCACGGTGAATCCCAACATCCGCTCCGGCGAGATCGAGGTGCTGGCGCACGAATGCGAGATCCTCAATCCCTCGCTCACGCCGCCGTTCCAGCCGGACGACGAGAACATCTCGGAGACGGTGCGGCTCACCCATCGCGTGCTGGACCTGCGCCGCCCGCAGATGCAGAAGAACATGATCCTGCGCTACCGCACCGCGATGGCGGTGCGCCGATACCTCGACGCGCAGGGCTTCATCGACATCGAGACGCCGATGCTCACCAAGTCGACGCCCGAGGGGGCGCGCGACTACCTCGTGCCCTCGCGCGTGCATGACGGCATGTTCTACGCGCTGCCGCAGTCGCCGCAGCTGTTCAAGCAGATGCTGATGATGGCGGGCTACGACCGCTACTACCAGATCACCAAGTGCTTCCGCGACGAGGACTCGCGCGCCGATCGCCAGCCAGAGTTCACGCAGATCGACTGCGAGACCTCGTTCCTCGGCGAGACCGAGATCCGCGAGATCTTCGAGGGCATGGTGCGAACCGTGTTCAAGGAGGTGCTCGGCGTCGACCTGCCGAACCCGGTGCCGGTGATGGACTACGCCACCGCGATGCGCGACTACGGCTCCGACAAGCCCGACCTGCGCGTACCGCTCAAGCTCACCGAGCTCACCGACGCGATGAAGACGGTCGAGTTCAAGGTCTTCTCCGGCGCGGCGAACATGGCCGGCGGTCGCGTCGCCGGGCTCCGCTTGCCGGGCGGCGGCGAGAAGCTCACGCGCAAGGAGATCGACGACTACCAGGAGTTCGTGAAGATCTACGGCGCGAAGGGTCTCGCTTACATCAAGTTCAACGAGATCGGGAAGGGGCGCGAGGGCATGCAGTCGCCCATCGTGAAGAACCTGTCCGACGCGGCGCTGGCGGAGATCGTGAGGCGCTCCGGCGCCGCAGACGGCGACCTCGTGTTCTTCGGTGCCGACAAGGCGAAGGTGGTCAACGACGCGTTGGGTGCCCTGCGCGTGAAGGTCGGCCACGAGAAAGGCTATGCCGAGGCCGGCTGGCGGCCGCTGTGGGTGGTGGACTTCCCGATGTTCGAGTACGACGACGAGGCGCAGCGCTGGAGCGCCATGCACCACCCGTTCACCAGCCCCAAGGACGGCCACGAGGACTACCTCGGCACCGATCCCGGCAAGGCGCTCGCCAAGGCGTACGACATGGTGCTGAACGGCTGGGAGCTCGGCGGCGGCTCGGTGCGGATCCATCGCGAGGAAGTGCAGTCCAAGGTCTTCCGCGCCCTTTCGATCGGCGCGGAGGAGGCGCGGGCGAAGTTCGGCTTCCTGCTCGATGCGCTGCAGTACGGCGCGCCCCCGCACGGCGGCATCGCCTTCGGTCTGGACCGCATGGTGGCGATGATGGCGGGCGTGGAATCGATCCGCGACGTGATCGCCTTCCCCAAGACGCAGCGCGCGCAGTGCCTGCTCACGCAGGCGCCGAGCGCGGTGGACGAAAAGCAGCTGCGCGAGCTGCACATCCGGCTGCGCAATCCGCAGCCGCATTGAACGACGAGCTTCACCACGAAGGCACGAAGACACGAAGAAGAGCGTCCATGTCCGCGGTGGGACTGACTCGGCCAGGTACTGTGCGCGCGTTGCTTTGCGTACTCGGCATGCTCGGCGTTCTCGGCGGCCATTCGTGGGCCCGGGACTCGAGGATCGCCGAGGTCGATGCGGCCGCGCTGCCGGAGGAGGCGCGCGAGACGCTCGCGCTGATCAAGGCCGGCGGGCCGTTTCCCTATCGCAAGGATGGCAGCGTGTTCGGCAACCGCGAGAAGCATCTGCCCAGCCGCGATCGCGGCTACTACCGCGAGTACACGGTGAAGACGCCCGGCTCGCGGGACCGCGGCGCGCGGCGCATCGTCGCCGGCTCGGGCGAGCGCGGGGACGCGCGCACCTCGGGCGAGTACTATTACACCGACGATCACTACAACACCTTCCGCCGCATCCGCGAATAGCCAAGGGCGCATCTTGAATCTTGTCGAGCAGCTTCCCGACCTCGGTACCGCCGGGGTGTTCCAGTTGAGCGAGTCCGCCGCCGCCATCGAGGACGCGGCGGCTGAGCTCGGCTTTGCGGCGTGGCAGATCGACTGCAGCGGCGTGGCCTCCAAGGAGGGCCTGCTGCGCGCCATTGCCGAGACCCTGGGCTTTCCCGACTGGTTCGGCGAGAACTGGGACGCGCTGGAGGACTGCCTGACCGACCTGTCCTGGCGCGAAGCACCCGGTTACATCCTGGTTCTGGACCACTGCGGCCCGCTGTCGCGCACCGACCCGGAAGCGTTCGAGACCGCGCTGGAGATCTTCGACAGCGCCGCCGAGTACTGGTACGACGAGGAGGTGCCGTTCTGGGTGTTCGTCGGCGGCGCCGACGCGGAGCAGTTCGACGTGCCGCCGCTCGGCGCGGAATGAGCGCCGACGCGGCCGCCCCGCGCCGCTACAAGATTCCGCGCTCCGTCCTGGTCGTGATCCACACGCCGGATCTCCAGGTGCTGCTGATGGAGCGCGCGCCGTGGCCGGGCTTCTGGCAGTCGGTGACCGGCAGCGTCGAGCACGAGGACGAGCCTTTGCGCGAGACCGCGCTGCGCGAGGTCGCCGAGGAGACCGGGCTGGATGCCGCGCGCCATGCGCTCGTCGACTGGGGCGTCGAGAACCGCTTCGAGATCATGCAGCACTGGCGCTCGCGATACGGTCCCGGCGTCACGCACAACCTGGAGCGCGTCTTCGGGCTCACCGTGCCCGAACCGCTGCCGGTCACCCTCGCGCCGGACGAGCATCGCGCCTACCTGTGGCTGCCGTGGCGCGAGGCCGCCGAGAAGTGCTTTTCCTGGTCGAACCGCGACGCGATTCTCATGCTTCCCGAGCGGGTGCCGGCAGCCTGCTGAATCGCGCCTGCGGGTCGGTCCGCTGCCGCGCTTGCCATTGTCATCAGGGACGTTCAGTATCGAGGTTCGTCCCGCTTTTCCGCGTTGCCCGTCTCGATGCCCCGATTTCTCTTCCTCGCCGTACTCCTGCTGGCGCTCCCGGCCCGCGCGGCGGTGGTCGAGGTGCGGTCCCATCGTGAGGGCGACGCCGTCGTGGTATCGGCGTCCGTCACGGTGCGTGCAGACCCGGCAGTGGCGTGGTCCGTGCTCACCGACTACCAGCGCTATCCCGAGTTCGTGCCCGACATGGAGATCTCCCGGGTGCGCGGGCGCGACTCGCGCGGGCTCATCGTCGAGCAGCGCGGCCGGGCGCGCTTCCTGTTCTTCAGCCAGGGCATCGACGCGACATTCGCAATCGCCGAGGTGCCGGAGCGGTCGGTGAGCTCCGTCGCCATCGGCGGCAGTTTCCGCGAGCTCGCGGGGCGCTACGAGCTCCAGCGCGTGCCCGGCGGCACGCGGCTGTCCTACTCGGGCCGCGCCGTGCCGGGGGACGCCGTGCCGCTGTGGCTCCTGACTCTCGCGCTCGAGGCGAACGTCGAACGCCACATTGCTGCCTTCGCGCGCGAGATCGCTCGCCGCGCCGAGTTCGACCGACTCGTCCAGCGTCCGCAAGCCGAAGTCGCGAACTGATCCCCATGGGGCTGCGGCTGGCAGCGCTGGCGCTGGCGGCAACCGTGGCCGGCTGCGCCGGCCTGCCCGTTCCGTCCGAGACTGCCGGTGCAGACCTCGAAGCGCGCTGCGAGCAGTGGCTCGCCGCCTTCGACAGCATCGTGGCCGCCGCGGGGACGGGGGATGCGGAGTCCGCGCGCATTCCCGGCTTCCGGTACCTGCGTACGGACCGGTTCCTTGCCAGCCATCGCGCCGAGCTCGACGATGGCGCGCTTTCGGCGTGGACCGATGCCATGGTGCACCTCGATCGCGAGGCGCGCGATATCGAACGGCGCAATCTCCCGCCCGACGCGCGCGACGGCTTGCGTGCCGCCGCGTTGCGAGCCGGCCTCATGGACGTCGACGCGGCCGTGCATGTCGAGGGCTGCGGCAAGATCCTTCGCGAACGCGATCTCGCGGATCCGGCGGCCCGCCGGCGCCTGCGGGATGCGGCCGTCGTCCCGGACGACTACGAGGCATGGAAGCGCGTCGTGGGACTGTACGCGGTGACGCGCGTGCCCTTCGCGATGGGCGTCCGCAGCTACGAGGACGGTGTGCACGCGGCGTTCGCGCAGCCCGCGGAGGCGCTGCCCCTGCGCGGCCGCCTGGTCGCGTACGCGCCGGCACCACGCGACGGGGCGGAGCGCCTCGACGCTGCGCTGACGGCCGCAACCGCATCGCGCATCTTGCGGGCGGGCGCCGGGTTCCAGGCGCCCGACCAATGGGATGTCGAACAGCTGCTCGCGCTGCATGCCCCGATTTTCGAGATCGACGAGGCGCTCCCCGCGGACCGCATCGGCGTGATCCGCCGCGGCGCGGACGGCATGCCGTTCGTCGACACCGGGCATGCGGTCGTCTACGGCCGTGTGGCTTTCACGCGTTTCGCCGGGCGCGTACTCCCCCAGGTGGTGTACACCGCCTGGTTTCCCGGTCGGCCGAAGACCGGGGCGTTCGACGTCCTCGGTGGCGAGTGGGACGCCCTCGTCTGGCGCGCCACGCTGGACGAGGCGGGCCGTCCGCTGATCTTCGACACCATGCACGCGTGCGGGTGCTACCACATGTTCTTTCCCACGCCGGCAGTGGCGGAGCGCCCGCGGCCGGGCTCGCTGGACGAGTGGGCGCTCGTGCCGCAGCGCCTGCCGGCCATGGCCCCCGCCGCGCGCGTGCGGCTGCGCGTCGCCTCGCGGACGCATTACCTGGAGCGCGTCGAGGTCGGCGAAGTCGCCGCGGAACGGCGCTACGTGATCTCCCGGGAGGCCGACCTGCGCAGCCTGGCCGCACCGGACGGCACCGCCCGCAGCCTGTACGGACCCGACGGCATCGTGCCCGGCAGCGAGCGCGGCGAGCGCTATCTCTTCTGGCCGATGGGTATCCGCGAGCCGGGCGCGATGCGGCAATGGGGCCGCCACGCCACCGCGTTTGTGGGACGGCGGCATTTTGACGATGCCGACGTGCTGGACCGCTACTTCGTCCTGCGGTAGCGGCAACCGGGAACGGTAGAATCCCTCCCGCCATGGACCTTCACGTCGCCACCTACAACATCCACAAGGGGTTCTCGCACTTCAACCGCCGCATGATGGTGCACGAGCTGCGCGCGCGCCTGCGCTCGGTCAACGCCGACATCATCTTCCTGCAGGAGGTGCAGGGCGCGCACGAGCGGCACGCGAGGCGGTTCCACCACTGGCCCGAGCGGCCGCAGTACGAATTCCTCGCCGACCAGGTCTGGCCGGAGTTCGCCTATGGGCGCAACGCGGTCTACGACCACGGCCACCACGGCAACGCGATCCTCTCGCGCTTCCCGATCCTGAAATGGGAGAACCTCGACGTCTCCTCGCACGCGCTGGAGCGGCGCGGACTCCTGCATTGCGAGATCGAGATCCCGGGATCCGGCCTGGTGCACTGCCTGTGCGTGCATCTCGCGCTGGACGAGCGTGGCCGGACGCACCAGCTCCGCGCGATCGTCGAGCGGGTGGTCGAGCTGGTACCGGACGACCACCCGCTGATCGTTGCCGGCGACTTCAACGACTGGCGCAATCGGGCAGGGCGGCGGCTCGCGGCCGAGCTCGGGCTGACCGAGGTGTTCCGCGACGACCGCGGCCGACCGGCGCGCAGCTTTCCGGCGGGCTTTCCGATCTTCCGCCTGGACCGCATCTACGTGCGCGGCTTCTCCGTGTACCACGCGGAGGTGCATCACGGGCATCCGTGGTCGAAGATCTCCGACCACGCGATGCTCACGGCGCGGCTTGCCGTCGGCTGACGGCGCGGCGAGGGCACGTCCCTGGAGCTCGTCGACGGCAACCGCCTCACGCTGCTCGACAGCGGCGTGGGCTACTTTCCGGCGCTGATCGCGGCAATCGAGGCGGCGCGCAGCGAGATCTTCCTCGAAACGTACATCTTCGCCGACGATCCCGCCGGGCAGGCGGTTGCGGCCGCGTTGATCGCGGCCGCGCGCCGCGGCGTACCGACGCACGTGATGGTCGACGGCTTCGGCGCCAAGCGCTACTTCGGCGCCCTGCGCGCCGAGCTGGAGCGCTCGCCGGTGCAGCTCCTGATCTACCGGCCCGAGGTCACGCCGATCGCCTTCCGCCAAGGACTGCGGCGGCTGCACCGCAAGCTCGCGGCGATCGACGGCCGCGTGGCCTTTGTCGGCGGCATCAACATCATCGATGACCACAACTGCCCGGGGCAGACGCCGCCGCGGGTCGACTTCGCGGTGCGCGTCGAGGGGCCGCTCGCGTTCGACGTGCGCGCCGAAGCCGCCGATCTCTGGCTGATCGTCTCGTGGGTGAGCTTCCGGCGGAAATGGGCCGCCCCGCCCCCGCCGGCGCGCCCCGAGGGGCTGGGCGCTGGGTTCCAGCGGGCCGCCCTGGTGGTGCGCGACAACTTCCGCCACCGGTCCGACATCGAGGATGCGTACCTGCAGGAGATCGAGTCCGCCACCGACGAGATCGTGATCGCGTGCGCCTACTTCTTTCCCGGGCGGCGATTCCGCCGCGCGGTCGTCGCGGCCGCCAGGCGCGGGGTCATCGTCACGCTGCTGCTGCAGCGGCGCGTGGAGTACGTGCTGCTGCACTACGCCTCGCGCGCGCTCTACGGGTCGATGCTCGACGCCGGGGTGCGGATCCACGAGTACAGCCGCAGCTTCCTGCACGCCAAGGTCGCCGTGGTGGACGGCCGCTGGGCGACCGTCGGCTCCTCGAACATTGATCCCTTCAGCCTGCTGCTCGCGCGCGAGGCCAACATCGTGGCCGGTGACCGCCGCTTCGCGCAGGAGTTGCGCGACGCGCTGCACCGGATGATCGAGGAGGCCTCCGTGCCGGTGGAGCGGCTGCGCTGGCGCAAGAAGCCGCTCGCGCTGCGCGTGCGCATCTGGCTCGCATATGGCGTATCGCGGCTGCTGATCGGCGTGTTCGGGTATGGCGGGAGGGGGAACTATTGAGGGGCCCTGACGCTCGGCCTCGCTACGGGTCATCCGCCCGCACCCTACAGGCGCACCACCTCACCCCCGCGCAACGTGGCGACAACGTCCAGCGCAGACAGCCGCGCTGAGTACTCGACCTCGTGCGCGAGCCCGCGCCCCGCCATCATGCGTCCAACGCGGCACGCGGCGAGCGTCGGCGCCGGGTCACCGGAGCGGAACAGGGCGCGCGCCGCGCGCGCCGCGTCGGAGAAGTCCGTGCTTTCGCCGAGCCGCTGCGCGAGTAGATCGACGAGATAGCCGGCGCCGTAGAAGTCCTCGAGGTTGAAGTTGCCCATCGAGCCGGAGCAGACGATGAGCAGGGTGCGATCCGGATGCGTCGCGAGCACGTGGTCAATGGTGGCCGCGCCGTTCAGGAGCGAAGCGGCGTACACGTGGTCGGCCGCCGCCGCGTCGCCGAGCGCGACGGTGCCGTTCGTGGTGGCGTAGATGACCGACCTGCCGTCCACGCCGTGCTCGACCAGCGCGAGGGGCGTGGGCGACGCGAAGCCGGGCAGGGTCTCGGCGAGCAGCTCGCCGGCGAGCACGAACGAGCCTTCCGGATGGCGCGCGGCCTCGTCGCGTGCGGCCTGCTCGTCGGCGCGAGGAATCACGCGCGGGGCGCCGTGCGCCAGGGCCGTGACGATGGTCGAGGTCGCGAACAGCACGTCGAGCACGATCGCGATCCTGCCGGGCATGCGCACCGTGTCGATGTCCTCGCGGCGGCCGAGGACGTGGATGCGATGGGAGAGCGCGAAGGCGGTCACGCGGCGCGGCGCCCGAAGAGGCCCCAGCCGGTGGTGTGCATCACCACCTCGTCCGCCTGGTTCAGGATCTCCCACCTGGAACGCACCGCGCCCATCTCCGGCCGGCTGCGCGAGGGCTTGGTCTCGAGCACGGTCCAGCGCAGCCGCAGCGTGTCGCCGGGGCGCACCGGCTTCAGCCAGCGCACGTCCTCGACGCCGGGCGAACCCATGCTGTGCGAGTTGGTGATGTAGAGATCGCAGATCAGCCGCATGGCGATGGCGCAGGTGTGCCAGCCACTGGCGATCAGCCCGCCGTAGATGGAGCGCCTGCCACCCTCCTCGTCGAGGTGGAAGGGCTGCGGGTCGTACCTGCGCGCGAACTCGACGATCTCCTCCCGGGTGACGGTGTAGGGCGCGGACATCGCGACCTCGCCGGTCCGGAAATCCTCGAAATGGCGTCGGGTCATGGCTTCCTGTCGGGGGTGGCCTCGCGGATCAGCAGGCCGGTGGTCGACACGCGCACCTCCAGCTCGGCCGGACGAGTGACGGCGACGAACGTCGCCGAGCCGTACTCGGCGTCATAGAACGGTGCGAGAAAGGCGTAGCGGCGGCGCAGGTCGAAGAGGTCGATCAGGGTGTCGGGCGCGAGCGAATGCACGGTGCGCACGCTGTGGCGCTCCTGCTCGAGCGAGCGGTAGCGCCCGGCGATGCGGTCGAGCTGGTAGGCGGTGTGCAGGCCGAGCACCGACGCGAACGGCTTCCACTTGATGACGTGCGCGTCCATGTAGAGCTCGTCGCCCGCAAGCACGAAGCCGAGGTTGCGCCCGTCGGGCAGCCGCACGCTGGCGTCGAAGCGCTGCGGGCCGACCGGCCGCACGCTCACCACGGCGACGACCTCCTCGCGGGTCAGCGCGCGGAAGCCCTGCATGCCGTACAAGGCGGCGGCGACGGCGAGGCCGGCGGCAAGCAGGATGAGGCCGGTGAGGGAGCGGAACACGCAGCGCCCCGGCCGGCCGCGCCCGAGGGCGAAGAAGGCGAACAGGCACAGCACGATGCCGGTGGCGACCAGCACCAGGGCGGTGCCGGCCGGGTCGATGAGCGCCCGGATCTCGTCCATTGGCGGCGTGCCGTCAGTTCCTGGCGGTTTCCGGCTTCGGCGCCGGCTTCATCTGCAGCGACTTGTACTCGAGGAACTCCTCGAGCCCGTATCGCCCCAGCTCGCGCCCGCGCCCCGACTGCTTGAAGCCGCCGAACGGCGCGAGCATGTTGAACGGCCCGCCGTTGATGTCCACCTGGCCGGTGCGCAGCCGCCGTGCCACGGCGAGGGCGCGCGCCTCGTCGGCCGACCAGACACCGCCCGCGAGGCCGTAGGGCGTGCCGTTGGCGATGCGCACCGCCTCTTCCTCGTCGCGGTAGGTGATGATGGCGAGCACGGGCCCGAAGATCTCCTCCTGCGCGATGGTGCTCGCCGGATCCACGCGTCCGAAGACCGTCGGCTGGACGTAGTAGCCGCGCTCCAGGCCCGGCGGCGCGTCGGGCCCGCCGCACAGGAGCTCGGCGCCCTCGGCGACGCCCTTGCGGATGTAGTCGCGCACGCGCTCGCGCTGCTCGGCGGACACCAGCGGGCCGAGCTTCGTCGTGTCGCCGAACGGATCGCCCACGGTGTACCTTGCCGCCTCCTCGGTCGCGAGCCGCGCCGCCTCGGCGTACTTCGACTCCGGCACCAGCATGCGGGTGTGGGCACTGCAGGTCTGCCCCGAGTTGAGAAAGCACGCCGACAGGGTGCCCTTCACCGCGGCAGCGAGGTCGGCGTCGTCCAGGATGATCGCCGCGGACTTGCCGCCGAGCTCCAGCGCGACGCGCTTGACCGCGTCGGCGCCGAGCGCCGCCACCCGCTTGCCGGCGCGCGTCGAGCCGGTGAACGACACCATGTCCACCTCGGGGTGGCGCACCAGGGCCTCGCCGACCTCGGGGCCCGTGCCGGTCACCAGGTTGAAGACGCCGCGCGGCAGGCCGGCGGCGTGCACGACCTCGGCCAGGATGAAGGCGTTGAGCGGCGCCACCTCCGACGGCTTCAGCACGACCGTGCAGCCGGCGGCGAGCGCCGGGGCGACCTTCGCCGCGATCTGGTGCAACGGGTAGTTCCAGGGCGTGATGCAGGCGACCACGCCGACCGGCTCGCGCACCACCAGCGAGTTGCCGACCTGCTCCTCCCATTCGAAGGAGGCAGCGAGCTTGGCGTACATCGAGAACGTGAACGTCGGCGAGCCGGCCTGGATGCGCGTGGCGAGCTTGACCGGCATGCCCACTTCGGCGGCGATGGTGCGGCCGATCTCCTCGCCGCGCGCCTTGAGGCCCTCGTGGATCCTCGCGAGATACCCCGCGCGCTCGGCGGGCGGCGTGCGCGACCAGGCGTCGAACGCCGCGCGCGCGGCCCGGACGGCGGCGTCGGCGTCGGCGGCGTTGCCCGCGGGAATGCGCGCGATCACTGCCTCGGTGGACGCGCTGTGCACCTCGAGCGTGCCGGTGCCGTGGGGCGCGACCCACGCGCCGTCGATGTAGAGCCTGTCGCGTGCCTGCATGCGGGGATGTCTTGCGGGAGAGGAAACGTCCGTATTATAGGTCGCTCCTTCCCGTGACCCGACATGCGGCCCGCTTTCGCCCTGATCCTGTGTGCGCTCGTCCGCGCCGCCGCGGCAGCCGACCCGCTGCCGGCCCTGGGCGCGGACGCGTCCGCGACCACGGTGTCGGGCATCAGCTCGGGCGGATACATGGCCGTGCAGCTTCACGTGGCGCACGCGGCGACCATCCGCGGCGCGGGCGTGCTGGCGGCGGGGCCGTACTGGTGTGCCCAGGGCAGCGTGTGGACGGCGTTCTTGAACTGCATGACGCCGGGGGCGTGGACGCCGCTGCCGCCGCCGGAGCGCCTGCGCGGCGCGGTGCAGACCCTCGCCGCGACGCGCGCCATCGACGCGCCGGCGGCGCTCGCGGGGAGCCGCGTATGGCTGTTCGGCGGCACCGCCGACCGCACCGTGGTGTCCGAGGTGGTCGATGCCCTGGAGGGCTTCTATGCCGGATTCGTGCCGCGCGAGCGCATCGTGCGCGTGCGCGACGTCGGCGCGGGCCACGCCATGGTGACCGCCGATTCCGGCGCGGCGTGCCCGGTCACGGCGAGCCCGTTCATCAACGACTGCGACTTCGATGCGGCCGGACGCCTGCTCGCGCATCTCTACGGTCCGCTCGCGGCGGCCCCGGCCGCGCCGACCGGGCGGCTGATCGCGTTCGACCAGCGCCCGTACGCGAGTGGTGACGCCTACGCGATCAGCATGGGCGACACCGGTTTCGCCTACGTGCCGGCCGAATGCGCTGCGGCGTCCTGCCGCATCCACGTCGCGCTGCACGGCTGCCGGCAGGGCCTTGAGGCAATCGGCGAGCGCTTCGTGCGCGAGGCCGGGTACAACCGCTGGGCCGACGCGAACCGCATCGTCGTGCTCTATCCGCAGGCCATCGCCCGGAACGGACCGGGGGTCGCGGGATGGCGCTGGACGTACGTCGCGAACCCGCGCGGCTGCTGGGACTGGTGGGGCTACACCGGCCCGCTGTACCACACCCAGGCGGGGCCGCAGGTCCGCGCCATCATGGCGATGGTCGGCCGGCTCGCGGCGCCGCGCGGCGGCAAGCCCTGAGGCTCAGGCGAGCGCCGGCGGCGTCCGCTCGAAGGCGAGCATCGCCTCGCGCAGATAGTCGGGAATGGGCGCGGACTTCTTCTCCGCCGCGCCCACGTGCACGTAGACGATCTCGCCCGAGACCAGGCGCTCCTCGCCGCGCCAGATGCCGAACGCGAGGGTCATCGAGGAGCGTCCGAGGCGCGCGAGCCGGCAGCCGACGTCGATGAGCTCGTCGTAGCGCGCCGAGGCGTGGAAGTCCAGCGTCGCCTTCACCGCGTACAGGCGCATGTAGTCGGCGAAATAGTCGCGCCCGGTGCGCGCCGTGATGGCGCGCCAGTACTCCGCGACCGCGGTGTCGAAGTAGGTGAGGTAGTTGCCGTTGAACACCACGTGCTGCATGTCCACCTCGGCCCAGCGCACGCGCATCGGGTGGACGAGGGCGAAGGCGGCGCGCTCAGTCATGGTCGATGCGCATCGCCTCGAGAAAGCGCGACACGAGGTTGTAGCCGGCGATGGTGGCGGTGAGCTCGACCGTCTCCTGGTCGTCGAAGTGGCGGCGGATGCGCGCGAACAGCGCGTCGTCCACGCGGATGTCGCGGGTCATCGCCTCGGTGTAGTCGAGCACGGCCCGGTCGGCCTCCTCGAGACCTTCGGGCCTGCGTCCGGCGCGCATCGCGTCGAGCTGCGCCTGCGTGACGCCGGCCTTCAGCGCGAACGGCACGTGGGCCTCGAATTCGTAGTCCGCCCGGTTCAGCACCGCCACGCGCAGCGTGGCCAGCTCGCGGTAGCGGTCGGCGAGCTTGGCCTGCTGCCGGATGGCCGTGAACAGCGCCAGCCAGCCCTCGGCGACCGGCGGGCTGTTGAGCAGCATGCGATAGAGATTCAGCATGCGCCCGCCGCGCTCGCGCGTGATGCGCTCGGCGAGGGCGGCGAGCTCGGGGCGGGTGGGGTCGGCGTAGGGGATGCGTGCCATGTGCGGCGGCTCTTGCGGGAACGGGAGCGCGCGAGTTTACACTCGCGCGGAAGGCCGCCGCCCGGTGCGGCCGACGCGGATCCGCAAATGGACGACATCGTCGCGCGCGCAATGCAGAAATGGCCGAACGTCCCCGACGTGTACGGCTGGTTGCGGCTGGACCGGCGGGGAAACTGGCTGGTCAAGGGGCGGGCGGCTGCCGCCGACGGCACGCCCACGTTCGAGCGCATCGGCAATGCCGCGGTCATCGAGTTCATCGGGCGCAACTACACGCGCGACGCGCGCGGCCGCTGGTATTTCCAGAACGGCCCGCAGCGGGTGTTCGTGCGGCCCGACTACCTGCCGCTGGTCTATCGCCTCGAGGACGGGCTGGTCGCGCACACGGGAGCGCGCGCCGGTCCGCCCCGCGCGGCGTGGCTCGACGAGGCGGGCGCAATGATCCTCGAGACCGACGCCGGGCCCGGCCTGCTGAGCGACCGGGACCTGCCGGCTGTCGCGGAGGCGTTCACCGACGCGCTCGGGCGCCGCGTCGAGGACGATCCCCTCGCGCTGGCCGCGCGGGGCAGACTCCGCGTCACTCTCGCCACGACCACGCTGGCGGTGGGCACGCTGCGCGCGGCCGAGGCGCCCGCGCGCTTCGGCTTCGATCCGGCGCCTGCCCCGCGGCCAGGCGAGCCGGATTGCGCGTGACTGGCGGATAATCCGCCGCGCCATCGAACGGAGCCTTGCGCATGAAAAAACTCGTGCTGGTCGCCGCCGCGCTGCTCGCCGGCTGCGGGAGCTGGAATCCCTGGGCGGGCCCCAGGGAGGAGCGCGTCGCCTTGCCGGCCGACACGGTCACCTTCCAGTGTGATGGTGACCGGCGGCTGCTGGTGCGCATGCCGCCCAACGCGAAGTCGGTGACGGTGATGCTGCCCGAGCGGCAGTTCCGCCTCGACCAGGTGCCTGCCGCCTCGGGAGCGCGGTACTCGAACGGACGGACCACGCTGCACACCCGCGGCGACGAAGCGTTCCTGGAGGAGGACGGCAAGCAGCTCTACTCGGGCTGCAAGCAGGTCCAGCGCTGACGTGGGTGGGGGCACGTGCGCCCAGGGGGTGGGCGTGCGCGCCGCGGCGTTTCTCCTAGAATGCGGGCATGAGGGTAGGGGAATACCTTAGCGTTGAGCGATGGACGCGCCTGGGCGCCTGGACGGCGGGAGCGGCGCTCGTGCTGGCGTGCCACTCGGCCGCGGCATCGCCGCAGCCGGACAAGCGCATCCTGTTGCTCATGCCCACTGAAACGGGCGTGCCGTGGCGCAGCAGCCTCACTTCCGCGCTGCGCGCTTTTCTGGAAGGGCCCGAGCATTCCGTGCTCGTGTACTCGGAGGAGGTGGACCTCGCGCGCCTCAGAGAGAGCGGGTACGCGGCGCGGCTGCAGCAGTGGCTGGCCGAGAAGTACCGCGACGCGCCGCCCGATGCGCTGGTCGTTCCCGCGCCGCAGTCGATGCTGCTGCTGGCGGGCTACGCGCCGGCCGCGTGGCGCGACGTGCCGGTCGTGACCGTCCACGCGCGCCAGCAGGCGGCGCCGCCGGAATGGCCCGGCGGGGTCAGCGGGTACCGCGCTTCGTTCGACGTGCGCGGCACGGTCGAGGAGGCGGCAGCGCTGGTTCCCGGCACCCGGCGCGTCGCCGTGGTCTCGGGCGCGGCGCCGGACGAGCGTCAGCGCGCCGCGGACCTCATCACGGACCTGCGTGACCTCCCCGGGTTGGAGATCGTCGACCTGGGCGCGCTGGAGTTCAATCAGTTGCTCGCTCGGCTGCGCGCCCTCCCGGCGGACGCCATCGTGCTGCACCTCGGCCTGCGCATGGACGCATCGGGCCGCTCGTTCGCGACCGATCGCGGAATGGAAGCGGTGGCGCAGGCCTCGTCGCGCCCGGTCTTCGGCATGTTCGAGGCGCTGATCGGCCACGGGCTGGTCGGCGGGCGCATCTTCGATTTCGAGGCCCTTGGCGAGGCGCTCGCCCGCGTCGGCCAGCGGCTGGTCGCGGGCGAGTCCATCGACCGGGTCGCCTTCGTCAACGCCGACTTCTCGCGCAGCGTCTACGACGCGCGCGAGCTCGCGCGCTGGGGGCTCGATCCGCGGCAGCTCCCCCCCGGCGCGGAGCTCCGCAACCGCGAGCAGACGCTGCTCGATCAATACCGGTGGGGCGTGTTCGCGTTGGTGGCCGCCTTCCTGCTGCAGGCCGGGCTGATCGTGGCCTTGCTGGTCGAGCGCGAGCGCCGCCGCCGCGCGGAATTCAAGGCACGCCGCAGCCTCGGCCAGCTCGCCCACCTCGACCGCGTGGCGGCGATGGGCGAGCTCGCCACGTCGCTCGCGCACGAGCTCAACCAGCCGCTCGCGGCGATTCTCGCCAACGCCCAGGCGGCGCGCCGGATGCTCGCCGCGCCGCAGCCGGATCTCGCCGAGGTGCGGGCGAGCCTCGATGACATCGTTGACGACGACAAGCGCGCGGGCGAGGTCATCCGGCGCATGCGGGCGCTGCTCAGGAAGGAGGAGTTCCAGCCCGGGCCGGTCGACCTGAACGACGCCGTGAGCAACGTGCAGCGCCTGGTCGCCCAGGATGCCGAGCGCCGTGGCGTCACCGTCGCCCTGGAGCTTGCCGCGAACCTGCCGCCGGTCCACGGTGACGCGGTCCAACTCCAGCAGGTGGTCCTCAACCTGTTCGCGAATGCCTTCGACGCGGTCGCGCACTGCCCGGCAGAGCGCCGCCGGGTCCTCGTGCGTACGCGCGAGCAGCTCGCCGGGGCGATCGAGCTCTCCGTGGAGGACTCCGGCGACGGCATCCCCGACGCGCACTTGAAGCAGCTCTTCGAGCCGTTCTTCACCACCAAGGGGGACGGCCTCGGCATGGGCCTGTCGATCACCCGCTCGATCCTCGAGCTCCACGGCGGCGAGATCGTCGCGCAGAACCTCGCCCAGGGCGGCGCCTGCTTCCGGTGCGTGCTGCCGCCCTACGGCGGCGCCCGGCAGGCGCGGCCGCGTCCGGCAGCGGCGCAGGCAGCATGACCTGCGTTCCGCCGCCCCGGAGCGCGAATCCTCGAGCGCGCAGCGGGAGGGTCGCCCGGTGAGCGCGGGAACGGTTTTCGTCGTCGACGACGACGCCTCCATGCGCCGCAGCCTGGAGCGACTGCTGCGCTCGTTCGGCTACGCCGTGGAGGGCTACGCGTCGGCAGCGGCGTTGCTCGAGCGGTTGCCGGCGACGCACCTGGCGTGTCTGGTGCTCGATCTCCGCATGCCCGACATCGACGGCCTGGACCTCCAGCGCCGCCTCGCCGCGCGCGGCGACGACCTGCCGATCATTTTCGTGAGCGGCCACGGCGACGTGCCCTCCAGTGTGCGGGCGATGAAAGCCGGCGCGCTCGATTTCCTCATCAAGCCCTTCGATGAGACCGTGCTGCGCGCGGCGGTCGAGCGAGCGCTCGACTGGCATGCCGAGCGGCTTGCCTCCCGGGCGAGCCTGGAGGCGCTGCGGGCACGGTTCGAGACCCTCACGCCGCGCGAGCGCGAGGTCTGCTGGGAGGTCGCCGACGGACGCCTGAACAAGCAGGTCGCCGACCGGCTGGGCACCTCCGAGAAGACCATCAAGGTGCATCGCGCCCGGGTCATGGGCAAGCTGGGCGCGCGGTCCGTGGCCGAGCTGGTGCGCATCGTCGACCGTCTCCGCGGCGCCTGAGCGCCACGCCCTCGTACGCCGAATGGTCATTGGACCAAGGTCCCATATGCCGCCGGTCGACAAGTCGAGACAATTGGTTCCGCAGGCTGGAACCCATTCGCCTGTCAAGTGCTAAAGGGAGAAAACCGTGCAACAAGTTGCACTCGGGACTGCCATGCGGCCCCACGGTCGCGGTATTGCGACCGAGAGCGGAGACAAGGATCGGCAGTTCGCGACGACACTCGCGCGCGGCTTGGATGTGCTGCGGGCATTCGGTCCGGACGCGGCCCGGCTTGGGAACAAGGACATCGTTGCGCGCACCGGGCTGCCCAAGGCCACGGTGTCGCGGCTGACCTACACCCTGACGCAGCTCGGCTACCTGCGCCGCAATGCCCATCAGAACAAGTACGAGCTCGCGCCGCAGGCCCTCGGCCTGTGCCAGCCGCTGCTTGCCGGGTTGCCGGTGCGGCATGCCGCGCGCCCGGCGCTCGAGCGTCTGGCCGCGGAGATGCACGGCATCGCGGGGCTCGCGATCCCCGACCGCGCGGCAATGGTGTGCATCGAGGTGGTGAACGTGCGCGGCGTCCCGGCGGCGCTGGAGATCGGTGCCGCCATGCCCATGCTCGCCAGCGCGGCCGGGCTCGCGTTCATCGCCGGCTCCACGCCCGAGGAGCGCACCGCGCTGCTCAACCGGCTGCGCGTGCGGGACGAAAACGGCTTTCGCGGCACCGAGGCGGCGGTGGACGCCGCTCTCGAGGAGCATCGCGCGCACGGCTGCTGCATGTCGCGCGGCGACCCGCTGGTGGCCGCGGCATACGTGCGCCGTCCCGGGCAGGAGGCGATGGTGGTGTTCTGCGCCGTGACCGGGTCCGACCGCGCCGCCGAGCGGACGTTGATCGCGAAGCTCGCGGAAACCGCACGCGCGGTCGAGCAGGCACTGCGCGCCGAGGCGTGATTCAGGCGAGACGGTAGAGAAACACCGGCTCTGCGGCGGTTTCGATCCGGCAGTCGGCCACCGGCTGGCCGGTGATCGCGCGCGAGCCTGTACGGGTGACCACCCGCAGACGCAGCGGACGCCGGGTGTCGAGCGGCGCGAGCGTCGCCAGCCGCTGCGGCATGGTCCCGTCGGGACTCACCGCCACCACCCCGACGCGCGGCGGCACCATCGTGTTGGCGGCGTACTCGTACAAGGCGGGCGCCCAGTGCGTCGGCCCCGCCGGACGGGGTGCCTCCGGCGCGAGGCGCCCGAGGTGCTCGAGCGGCGTGGGGATGCGGTCCACGTAGTTGTTGATCGCCCACTGCAGATCGGTGCCGAAGAGATGGCGCTCCAGCGCGTCGCTCCGCGCGGCGGCGTCCCACTCGAAGCTGCAGCCGACGCCTTTCACGTGACGACCCTCGTCGGCGAGTATCTCGGCGCGCACGACGGCGGAAAACGGGATGGTTCCCGAGGGCAGGAAGATGTCGCCGCTCACCCGGGCGCCCACGTTCAGCTGTCGCGGCAGCGGGCCGTAGAACTTGAAGCCGGAGGCCGAGACGTCGTCGAAGACGCCCAGCATGCGGCCGTGCTCGGGGAAAGACAGGCGCGCCGGTACGGGGACGCGAAAACGGTACTCGCGCCGCCGGCAGGCCGCCAGGCGCGCACTGAAGGCGAGGACACTGGCCGCGAGCGCGCCGACCAGCCCCGCGCCGATCGCCGCCGCCACCAGGGCGTCGTGCGGCAGCACACCCGCGCGGAAGTGCATGGCGACGCCTGCGGGGATCGCCGCCGCGCTGGCGAGCAGCAGCGCCCCCTGCGGCAGCACGAACGGCCAGGCCTGCGGCGTTGCGCCCGGGGATCGCGCGCGCGGCAGGCCGTGCAGTGCGGCCCCGACCAGGGGCGCGAGCGTCGCAGCGATCGACGCGCTGAACCGGGCCATGTGGAACTGCTCCTCCCGCAGCACGTGGGCATAGCCGCGTCCCGCCTCGGCGCGCACCCAGAACCCCAGCAGGTGGAAGGCGAGGAAGGCCGCGACGAACGTTCGCACCGGCACGTCGAAGGGCAGCACGCCGGTGGTCAGGATCGCGATCGGAGCGAGGTAGTAGACCGCCTTGCGCCAGCCCACGTAGTGCCCGAGCACCGCGTCGAGATAGACCGCCTTCTGCGCGCAGGTGAGCCGCTTCGACCAGAGCGGCCGCTCGCGGCGCCACACCTGCACCGCTCCCGCGGCGCGCCGCAGGTAGCGGTCGAGGTACGGGCCGATGGAAGCCGGCGCCATGCCGAAGGCCACCGGGCGCTCGAGATACGCGGACCGCCAGCCCGCCTTGTGGAGCCGGACGGACGTATGCAGGTCCTCCGCGTACGTCCCGACTGCGAAGCCGCGCACCTGGTCGAGGGCCGCGCGCCGCAGCACCGCGCAGGTGCCCTGCATCAGCGCCGCGTTGTCGCAGTCGCGCGCGCGCTGCACCATCCGTGAGTCGAGGGTCTGCTCGTTCCAGACGACGATGCCGCGGCGGTCGCGCCGGTGCAGGAAGCTGTCGAGGTTGTAGGCGTCCAGCGGCGTCTGCACGAACGCCAGTTGCGGATCGCGGAAACAGCCCAGGGTCTCCGCCAGGAAATTGCGCGCGGGCGCGTGGCGGGCGTCGAAGATCGCCACCAGCGCCGCACGGGAAAAGCGCAGGCCGTTGTTGAGGCTGCCCGCGCGGCCGCCGGTGGGGTGCGGCCGGGCGATGTACCGCACGCGGAGCTCCCGGGCGAGTTGTCGCATGGTCGCGTCGTTGCCGTCGTCGAGCAACCAGGTCTCGTGCGGGTACTCAATGCTCCGGGCGGCGAGCACCGTGCGCCGGACAACTTCCACCGGCTCGCCGCAGACGGTCACGAAGACGTCGACGGACAGACCCTCGGGTGCGGCTTCCGGGGAACGCAACGCCAGCCGGCGCACCACGAACAGGGAGAGGAGCAGGCCGGCTGCGCCAGCGACCTCCGCGGCATACAGGATGAACGAGAGCAGCGGGTGGCCGAGATCGAGGGTGGTAGCGCGCCAGCCGAGATACGCGATCGCAGCGACCACATACACGGCGATCAGGGCGGTCCGCGCAGGGTCAAGCTGCAGCTCGGCAGGCTTCGCGGCAGTCGCCGCATCCCCCGCAGCGTCCGCGTCCTCCCTCTGCATTCCTCGACCTCCAGCGTGGTGTGCGGCGCCCTCGGGGACGCGCTCGTCCCGCGGGCGTATGTTCGCAGGGCCCCGCTAGGTCAACTGTCAAGGATTGCAAAAAGAGGCTGCGGATTGTGTCGCTACCACCCGACGCGTACGCGCCCGACCGCCATTGCAACTGCCGCCTGCGTAGGCTCCACCACCGGAATACCCGCCGCCTCCTGCACCCGCACGCGGTACTGCGCCATGCCCGCGCAGCCCATCACCACGCTGTCGGCGCCGTCGTCGCGCAGCTCGCGTGCCGTCGCGATCATGCGGCCGAGGGTCTTCGTCTCGTCGGCGAGCTCGACCACGGGGAGGCCGATCGCGCGCTCGTTCGCCAGCCGGCTCTCGATACCCATGGCGTTGATCATGCGCCGGTGGCGCGCGATCGAAGTCGGCAGGATGGCGATGACGCCGAACCGCTGCCCGAGCGTGAGCGCGGTCAGCAGCCCGCACTCCATGATCCCGAGGACGGGCCTGGTGGTGACCTCGCGGGCCGAGTGCAGGCCCGGATCGCTGAAGCAGGCGATCACGAACGCGGACGCGCTCCGGTCGAGCTCGCCGATCATGCGGCACAGCGGCGCGACGACGCCGTCGACGTCGCACTGCGTCTGGATGCCGGGCGGACCCTCGGCGAGGGTCAGGCACTCGATGGCCGGGCCGTCGGCCGCGCGCAGCGGCGCGACCGCGCGGTCGATGCCCTCCGTCACGGCGGCGGTCGAGTTCGGGTTGATGACGTAGATCGTCATCGCGTCAGATCAGCTTCTGACGACCCTTCGCGTCCAGGTCCAGCCCGACGCGCTGCACCGTGCGCTCCAGCTCGCCGCGCGTGATGGCGTCGAGCTTCGGCCCCGGCGGGCGGATGAAGTCCGAGGCGATCGCCCCGCGGCGCATGTAGGTGTGCTTGCGCAGCGCGATGCCAACCTTGGGCTGGAACTCGTAGCGGATCAGCGGGCAGTAGTGGTCGAAGACGCGCGCCGCCTCGTCGCGCTTCCCCGCGGCGAACGCCTCGTAGATGCGCACCAGGATCTCGGGAAACGCGAAGCCGGTCATGGTGCCGTTCGCGCCGCGTTCCAGCTCCTCGAGGAAATACGTGCCGCCCAGGCCGCCGAAGATCTTGCACTGCGCGCCGGCCAGCTCGCGGATCTTCGACAGCTTGATGCCCACCGGCGGCTCCTCGAGCTTGATGCCCGCCACGCCGCCTTCCTTCACGCAGCGCGCGACCAACTCCGCGGAGATCTCCGCCCCCAGCGCCTCGGGATAGTCGTGGATGTACACGGGCAGCTTCACCGCCGCGGCGAGCGACCGGTAGTAGTCGAACAGCGCCGCGTCGTTCAGGCCGCCGATGGGTGCCGCGAAGAGGCCCTGGGCCCCGAGCGCCTCCGCCTCGCGGCCCTGCTCGATGGCGCCGATGGTGCCCAGCGCGCGGATCCCCACCCAGACCGGGATGCGGCCCTTCACGCGCGCGAGGACGGTCTCGATGACCGTGCGCCGCTCGGCCGAGGCGAGCTTGTGCGCCTCGCCGAGAAAGCCGAGGATGGCGAGGCCGTATACGCCGCACTCGATCTGGAAGTCCACGAGCCGGTCGAGGCTCGCGAGGTCAAGCTCACCCGACGCCGTGAACGGCGTGGGCATGATGGTGAAGACGCCTTTGATGTCCATGAGGGCCCGACGCGTTATGCTTGGGGCGATTATGGCACCGTCCCGCCCGCGATGAGCTACGACCTCACCGTCCGCAACGGCACTGTCGTCACCGTCTCGGAGACCTTCCGCGCGGACCTCGGGGTCCGCGACGGGCGCATCGCCGCCATCGACCGCGATCTTGCGCCTGGTGCGCGGGACATCGATGCCGCCGGGCGCCTCGTGATGCCCGGCGGCGTCGACAGCCACTGCCACGTCGAGCAGCTCTCCTCCACCGGCAAGATGTGCGCCGACGACTTCTACTCGGCGTCGGTCGCGGCGGCCTTCGGCGGCACGACGACCATCATCCCCTTCGCCGCCCAGCACAAGGGCAACTCGCTGGTCGCGGTCGTGGACGACTACGCGCGCCGCGCCGCCGAGAAGGCCGTGGTGGACTACGGCTTCCACCTCATCATCGCCGATCCCACGGAGCACGCGCTGAACGAGGAGCTGCCCGGCCTGATCCGCCGCGGCATCACGTCGTTCAAGGTCTACATGACCTACGACCTGCTGAAGCTCTCCGACGGCGAGCTGCTCGACGTGCTCGCCGTCGCGGATCGCGAGCGCGCGCTGGTGATGGTCCACGCGGAGAACCACGAAATCATCCGCTGGATCGCCAAGCGCCTGCTCGAGCGCGGGCACACCGCGCCGAAGTTCCACATGGCCAGCCACCATCCCATCGCCGAGTCGGAGGCGACCAACCGCGTCATCGCGCTGTCTCGACTGCTCGACGTGCCGGTGCTGATCGTGCACGTCTCCGGCATCGAGGCGGTGAAGACCATCCGCGCGGCGCAGACGCTGGGCGCGCGGGTGTACGGCGAGACCTGTCCGCAATACCTGTTCCTCGAGGCGACCGACGCAGACAAGCCGGGCCTGGAGGGCGCCAAGTGGTGCTGCAGCCCGCCGCCGCGCGACAAGGCCTCCCAGGAGGCAGTTTGGGCGGGCCTGAAGGACGGCACCTTCCAGGTGTTTTCGTCCGACCACGCCCCCTACCGCTTCGACGAAACGGGCAAGCTGCCCAAGGGCGAGGCGACCACCTTCAAGGACATGGCCAACGGCGTGCCGGGGTTGCAGGTGCGGCTGCCGCTGCTCTTCTCGGAAGGCGTGAACGCCGGACGCCTTTCGCTGCACGAGTTCGTCGCGCTCACCGCGACCAACCATGCGCGCATGTACGGTCTCGCCGACCGCAAGGGCAACATCGCCGCGGGATTGGACGCGGACCTCGCGATCTGGGAGCCGCACCGCGAGGTGACGCTGACCGCGGCGATGATGAAGGACAACGTCGGCTACACCCCCTACGAGGGCCGTGTCGTCCGCGGGTGGCCGACGACAGTGGTGCGCCGGGGCGAGGTGATCGTCGACCGGGGGGAGCTGCACGCCGCGCGCGGCTCGGGCCGGTTCATTCCCCGCGGCGTGCCGGGCCCGGTCGCCACGGCAACGGGCGGCGGCGGGACCGGCTGGCTGCGCGCGCTGGTGGGCATGGAAAAAGGAAGGGACACATGAACGAGCTGGTGCTGGTGGTGCACATCAAGATCAAGCCGGACGCTGTGGCGCAGTTCATGGCCGAGGTGGAGAGGAACGGCAAGGCCGCGCGCGAGACCGAGCCCGGCTGCCTGCAGTTCGACGTGCTGCAGGACCGCGACGACCCGACCAAGGTCATGCTGTACGAGGTCTACGCGGACGACGCGGCCTTCGAGACGCACCAGAAGACGGCGCACTTCCAGCATTATCTCGCCCACGCGCTGCAGCACCTGGAGTCGCGCGAACGCGCCTTCTTCCGGCGCGCGGCGCCCTGACGCGGCCATGGCACGGCACCTGAAGATCGCCGCGGCCCAGCTCGGGCCCCTGCACCTCGCCGACACGCGCGAGGACGCCGCGAAGAGGCTGGTCGCGCTGTTCCGCGAGGCCGTCGGCATGGGCGCGAAGTTCATCGTCTTTCCGGAGCTCGCGCTCACCACGTTCTTCCCCCGCTACTGGATGGAGGACCAGGCCGAGGTGGACCGGCGTTTCTTCGAGCCGGCCATGCCCAACCCCGTCGTCCAGCCGCTGTTCGACCTCGCCAGGGAACACGGAGTCGGGTTCTACCTCGGGTTCGCCGAGCTGGCGCAGGAGGCCGGACGCACGCGGCGGTTCAACACCGCGATCCTGGTCGGCCCGCACGGGAAGATCGTCGGCCGCTACCGCAAGGTGCACCTGCCCGGGCACGCGGACCTGAAGCCGCAGGCGGCGTTCCAGCACCTCGAGAAGAAATACTTCGAGGTCGGCAACCTCGGCTTCCGCGTGTGGAACTTCATGGACACCATCACCGGCATGCTGATCTGCAACGACCGGCGCTGGCCCGAGGCGTTCCGCGTGCTCGCGCTGCAGGGCGCGGAGATCGTTGCGCTGGGCTTCAACACGCCGACGGAGAACCTGCATTACCCCGAGCCGCCGGCGCTGCGCGTGCACCACCACCTGATCATGGCGCAGTCGATGGCGTTCCAGAACGCGACCTGGCTGGTCGAGACCGCCAAGTGCGGCTTCGAGGACGGCTTCCGCATGTTCGGCCACTCGGTGATCGTCGCGCCGACCGGCGAGATCGCCGCCAGGACCGCCACCGAGGAGGACGAGGTGATCGTCTTCAATGCCGACATCGACATGGCGGCGAACCTCAAGCGCACCATGTTCAACTTCGCTGCGCATCGCCGGCCCGAGCACTACCGGCTGATCGTGGAGCGGGTGGGGAGCGAGGTGACGCCGGCGGCGCCGGAGCACCCCTGACCCATGGATCTCGCCGAGTACCAGCGGCTCAACCCGCGCTGCACGCTGCACCACGAGGGCGCGGACATCACCTTCTTCACGCCGAACACGCACACCCGCTGGCGTGTCGAAAGCCTGTTCGAGAAGGAGCCTTCCACCATCGAGTGGATCGCCGGCTTCGCTCCCGGCGAGGTGCTGGTCGACGTGGGCGCGAACGTCGGGATGTATACCGTCTGGTCGGCGGTAACGCGCGGCGTGCGCGTATTCGCGTTCGAGCCGGAGTCGCAGAACTACGCCCTGCTCAATCGCAACATTCTCGCGAACCGGCTAGACGGCCGGGTCCGCGCGTTCTGTGTCGCGCTGTCCGACCGGTCCGGGCTGGGGGAGCTGCATATCTCGGAGTTCCTCGTCGGCGGCTCCTGCCACTCGCTGGACCAGCCAGTGGACTTCAAGCACCAGCCCATGCGCCCGGCGTACACGCAGGGCTGCGTGTCGGCCACGCTGGACGATCTGGTCGCCGCCGGCAAGGTGCCCGCGCCGGACCACGTCAAGATCGACGTCGACGGCTTCGAGCCGCAGGTGATCGAGGGAGCGCGCAACACCGTGCGCGACGGCAAGGTGCGGTCGGTGCTCATCGAGATCAACCAGAACCTTCCCGACCACATGGCGCTGGTGCGCCGCATGCAGGACTGGGGATACCGCTTCGACCCGGCGCAGGTGGCGCGGGTGGAGCGCCGTGCCGGGACCTTCAAGGGATGTGCCGAGTATGTCTTCGTACGCTGAGCAGCAGCTGATCTACCGGGTGTCGAACATGCAGGTCAACACGTTCCCGTTCCCGCATTTCTGCGCGGCGGACGTGTTCCCCGCGGATTTCTATGCCCGCATGCTGGAGCACTTCCCCGAGGCCGAGGTCATGCCGAAGCTGAAGTCGGTCCGTCCGGTGGGCAGCGGCTACTCCGAGCAGCGCCTGTGCATTCCGCTCACGCCCGGCGACGTGGGCCGGCTGCCTGCCGCGCAGCGCGCGTTCTGGATGGAGCACGCGCCGTGGCTGCTTGGCGAGCCGTTCCTGCGCGCGCTCATGACGCGCTTCTCCCCGTGGCTGCAGGAGCGGTTTCAGGCCTACGACGACGTTCCCTTCAGCAACGAGATCCTGCTGGTCGACGACCACACCCGCTACGCCCTCGGCCCGCACTCGGACTCGCCGAAGAAGGTGCTCACGCTGCTCTTCTACCTCGCAGAAGATCTCTCGCAAGAGCACCTCGGCACGTCGATCTACGTCCCGAAGCAGCCCGGCTTCGCCTGCAACGGCGGCCCGCACTACCCGTTCGAGGACTTCGAGCGCATGTACACCGTGCCGTTTCGGCCCAATACGCTCTTCGGCTTCGTGAAGACCGCCAACTCCTTCCACGGCGTCGAGCCCATCGCCGAGGACGAGCGTTGCCGCCGCAAGCTGATGCTCTACGACATCAACGTCCCGCAGCAGTTCGGCTTGGGCGTGGCGCCGGGGGCGGAGGCTGTGCAGGCCGCGCAGGCGCCGGTGGCGCCGAAGGTCAGCTTCACGATGTAGGCGGCGCCTTCGGCGCCGGCGCGCGCGGGGACTTCTGCTCACCGCACGGCAATCTGCCGGTGCTCGTAGCGCGACAGCAGGCGCACCAGCGGCCACAGGCAGACCAGGTAGATCACCCCGGCCGCGACGATCGGCGTCGCGTTGTAGGTGAGCGATTGCGCCTGGCGCGCCGCGTAGAGCAACTCCGGCAGGGCGACCACGCTGGCGAGCGAGGTGAGCTTCACCACCTCCAGGGTGTTGCCGATGAGGTCCGGGATCACGTTGCGCACCGCCTGCGGGATCACCACGAACGTCATGGTCTGCCTCGCGGAGAGCCCGGTGGACCGCGCCGCCTCGACCTGACCGCGCGGCACGCTCTCGATGCCCGCGCGGAAGATCTCGCCGTAGTAGCTCGACGTGTTGAGCAGGAAGGCGAGCGCCACCGCGCCAAAGGCGCCGAGGTCGATCTTCATGAAAGGCAGGCCGAAGGCGATGAACATCAGCAGCACCAGCGGCGGGAACGCGCGGAAGAAGTCGACGTAGACGACCGCGGCCCAGCGCACCGGCCGCGACGCCGCGCGCGACACCAGCGCGACCGCCAGGCCGCCCGCGAGCCCAAGGGGGATCACCACCAGGCACAGTTTCACCGTCATCCAGAAGCCGGCGAGCAGGTATGGCCACGCCTGGGCGAGGATCGCCGCGTTGAAGAAATTCTGGATCAGCGCTTCCATGCGAACCGCGTCTCCACCCAGCGGCCGAACCAGACCACCGGGATGAACAGGATGAGATAGGCGATGGCGCCGAGCGTGAGCGGCGACGGGTTGTAGGAGAACGAGTAGCCGGACTGCGCCTGGTAGAGGATCTCGCCCACCGCCACGACCGCGCCCAGCGCAGTGCCCTTGGTCACGGCGATGGTGCGGTTGGTGAGCGGCGGGATGGTGAGACGGACCGCCTGGGGCAGCACGACGTGCGCGAGCGTCTGCAGGGCGGAGAGGCCGGTCGAGCGCGCCGCTTCCCACTGGCCCCGCGGCACCGCGAGGATGCCGGCCCAGAAGATCTCCTCGGCGAACGCGGCCAGCACCATGGACAGCGCGAGCCAGGTCGAGACAAAGCCGGAGAGCTTGATGCCCACGCTCGGCAGCGCGAAGTAGAGCAGGATGATGAGCACCAGCGGCGGCAGCGCGCGCATCACGTCGACGAACACCACGATGAGCAGGTTGACCGCCGTCAGCCGGAAGCTGCGGACCGCGGCCAGCGCGAGGCCGGCGACGATGCCGGTGAGGACGACCACCAGCGCGAGCTGCACGGTGAGGAAGAAGCCTTCGACGATCTTCGGCGCGTACTCCGCCATCACGCGCACGTTGAAGAAGGTTTCGGCCAGTTTCTCCATCAGTGCTCGATGGTCGCGATGAACTCGCGCACCCTCGCGTGGTCAGGCTGGCCGAACACCTTGGCGGGCGGCCCTTCCTCCAGGATGCGCCCGTGGTCCATGAACACCACGCGGTCGGCGGCGGTGCGCGCGAAGCGCATCTCGTGGGAGACCACCACCATGGTCATGCCGGCCTCGCGCATCTCGCGCATCACGGCGAGCACCGAGCCCACCAGCTCCGGGTCCAGCGCGCTGGTGGGCTCGTCGAAGAGCATCACGGCGGGCTCCAGCGCCAGCGCGCGGGCGATGGCCACGCGCTGCTGCTGCCCCCCGGAGAGCTCGTTGGGAAAGCTCTGCGCCTTCTCGGCAAGGCCCACCCGCGCGAGCGCCGCGCGGCCCCGCGCCGCGGCGTCCTCGCGTGAGCTGCCCAGCACCTTGCGCAGCGCAAGGGTCACGTTGCCCAGCGCGTCGAGATGCGGGTACAGGTTGAACGACTGGAACACCATGCCGATGCGCCGGCGCACGGCGTTGATGTCGGTGCGCGGCGAGAGGATGTCCACGCCCTCGACGACGATGGAGCCCGAGCTCGGCTCCTCGAGCCGGTTGCAGCAGCGCAGCAGCGTCGACTTGCCCGAGCCCGAGGGCCCGATGATGAACACCAGCTCCCGCGGGCGCACGGCGAGATCCACGCCCTTCAGCACCTCGACGGCGCCGAAGGACTTGTGCAGGCTGGCGACGTCGAGGATCGGCGGCGCGTGGGGGTCTAGGGTCATGACGCGGCAAAGCCGGCCGCGCCGAGGCGGGCCGGCTCCGGTCGGTACGCGGCTACTTGCAGCGCGCGGTGTGCGGGGTCGGGTCGTGGCCTTCCATGCCCGGCACGCCGTAGCCCGCGTACGCGGTGACAGCCGCCGAGCCAGCCTCCGGCTTGATGCCGAACCACTTCTCGTGCAGGCGCGCGATGGTGCCGTCCTGCTTCATGCACTCCAGCGCCTCGTCCACGGCATTGCGCAGCTTCGCGTCGTCCTTGCGGAACGCGGCGGCCCAGACCAGTCCCTGGTCGACCTTGAGCGGAATCAGCTTCACCTGGCCGGGGTTGCGCACCACCGAGTACGCGCCCACGGTGTTCCCGGTGAGCACCGCATCGGCGCGGCCCGCGATCACCGCCTGCGTGGCGTCGGCGTTGGTGCCGTAGGACTCCACCTTGAAGCCGTACTTCGCTGCGTTCTCCTGCGCCCACTTGTCGTACGCGGAGCCCTTGTTGACGGAAATGGTCCTGCCCTTCAGGTCCTCGAGCGACTTGATCTCCGGCGTCTTCGCCGCGGTCACGAACTGGAAGTACGTGTTGAGGTAGCCCTCGGAGAAGAGCAGGTTCTTGGCGCGCTCGGGCGTGGCGGTGGTGGGCGCGCCGACGAAGTCGATCTTGCCCGCGTTCATCGCAGGGATCAGCCCGGAGAACTCGCCGGCGAAGATCTCGATCTTGCGCCCCATCTTCTTGCCGATCTCCTCGATGAGGTCGATGTTGAAGCCCTCCACGCCGCCGCCCAGCTTGGGCATGGCGTGGGGCGCGAACGTGCCGTCGACGCCCGCGACCAGCGGCTTGTCCTGGGCGTGCAGGGGAGGTGCGAGGAGCGCGGCGAACGCCAGCGCGGCGACCAAGCAACGTCGATTCAGCGTCATCAGGTATCTCCCTCGTGGTTGTTCGACCGGGTCGGCCCTCCGGATGCGGGAGCGCGCGCCGCGCGTCCGGTCGTCCCTTCCGGCCAACATAGCACGCAGGCTGGCGGCGCGCATCACCATGGCCGACCCCGCGCGCGCCGACGCGACGTCAGGCGAGCGCGCGCACGAACTCCGAGCCATAGTTGCTGCACTCGAAGGCGTGCAGGCCGAACTCGTCGGCGAGGTGTCGGAAGGCGAGCAATCCGCGCACGGAGTTCCCCTTGGCATCGAGCCGCGGAGAGTAGGTGCCGATGCCGAGCTGCCTGTTCACGATGCCCACCACCCCCCCGCCGACGCCGCTCTTGGCCGGGATGCCGACGTCGAGCGCCCAGCCGCCGGAATGGTCGTACATGCCGCAGGTGAACATGACGGACAGGGTGTCCCGCACGGCGCGCAGGTCGAACACGGCGTCGCCCGTGAACGGGTTCTCGCCGATGTTGGCCAGCGTCGCGCCCATCCTGGCGAGGTCGGCGGCCGTCACGAGGATCGAGCACTGGCGGAAGTAGAGGTCCAGCGCGGGCTCGATGGGCTGCGCTGCCGCGCCGACGTTGACCAGCAGGTGGCCGATCGCGCGATTGCGGTGCCCGGTCTCGGCTTCCGAGCGATAGACCGAGTCGGAGATCGAGAGCGACCGCCCGGCGGCGCGCGAGAACCGATCGAGGACGAACGCCTCCGCGTCGTCCTTAAGCGTGCGGTGAATGAGGGCGCAAACAGTGATGGCGCCGGCGTTCACCATCGGATTGAACGGGCGCGCGGTGCGCGGATCGAACTCGATGGCGTTGAACGCGTCGCCGCTCGGCTCCACGCCGACGTGCCTGAGGACTTCGTCGCGGCCGAGCAGTTCCAGTGCGAGGCAATAGCTGAAGGCCTTGGAGACCGACTGCATGGTGAACTCGTGCTCCGCGTCTCCTCGCGACCAGAGCCGGCCGTCCATCGTGGCCAGGGCGATGCCGAACCGGTCGGGATCGACGCGGGCCAGCTCGGGAATGTAGTCGGCGACCGCCCCCTCCGCCACGGACGCGCACCGGTCGTAAACGCCGGCGAGGCCGTGCTCGAGCCAGGCGCCAGCGGTGATGCTGCCTTTGGTCGAAACCTCCATTGGATACTCCGTAACCCGGTCCGGCCGGGCGGGTCGCGGGGCACGAATTCGGTTGACCTCCGGGGCCCGCGTCCGACAGCCCGCCGTGCTTGCACCGGGCGTGCCAAGCGCTCGCGAGCGCATGCCTCGCTCATGGAAGTCATTGAATGGTCTAGGGGACCGCTGTGCGATGCGCACTTGCGCGACCATCCTGGAGCCGCGGTGCGCCGCACCCGGGCCGTGCATGGGCCGGGCGCTGCGCACCATCGGGGCCCACGCGGCGACCAGTGTGTCGCCGTCAGGCTGCCCGCGGCGCAATGCGGACGGACACGCGGTTCCGGCCGGCTATCCGCTCGTAGGTCATGCGTTCGCAGGACTTCCGCACCAGCACGAGTCCCAGCCCGCCGATGCGCGCGTCCTCGATGCTGGAGGGTGCAGGCGGCTCCGGAACCGAGAGCGGATCGAAGGGCGGCCCGTCGTCTTCGACGGTCAGCTCGATCGCGCCGTCGTCACGCACGGTCAGGCACACGTCGATGGGCGCTCCGCCGGTGTTGCCATGGCGGATGATGTTGGAGAGGAGCTCCTCGAAGGCGAGTTCGGTGAAGAAGACCGCGTGCTCGCTCGCTGCCCCGGGCGCCAGGAACCCGGCTATCGCCCGCTGGCCCGCGGCGAGGCTGACGGCGTCGGGCGGCACCTGCAGCCGCAGGCGCCCATCGGCGACGCCGTGCAGCCGTCGTGTCATGCCCGCCGCCAGCGACCCGTTACGCGCCCAACGCCTTCATGGCGGCTGCCTCGTCTGCCACGATCGGAATGATGCGGCCGAGCGACGCGTGATCGAGCGATTCGCTCACCAGGGGCTGCGCCCCGAAAAGGATCATCCGCGCCTGCTTCTGGGCGAGCGCCCGGGCGACGCCGACGAGCATCCGGATGCCCAGGGAAGAGACGAACGTGACCCCGGAGAGATCGACGAGGGCATGCTTACCGGCCGGGACCACGCTCGCGGTGAACCGCGTCTCGATGCGGCCCACGCCCGCGGTGTCCAGGCGCCCCGAAAGGGCGAGTTTTGCTGCATGCCCCAGATCGTTCACCACCATCTCCATGGTCCTGCTCTCCCCTTCTCGGTCGCTGCGATGCCGCAGGAAGTCAGCCACTCGACTAACATTTCATCGTACGGCCGCTATATTACGGGTCCGTGACGGACCGCGTAGGGCGCGTCCGCGCCGACAGGAAGGGGAACGGGTGCTCAACAGTGCGAAGGAGTCGTCGACGCGTACGGCGGTGATCGCCGGTCTGGTGGATACGGTGATCTCGCTCGCGGCGCTGGTGGCGTCCCAGTCGGCCGTGGTGCTCGCCGACTTCCTCAAGACGGCGCTGGAGTTCTTTGCCGTCGTGCTCGCGTGGCTGGCGATCCGGCGCATCACGCGCGGCGCCGGCGCCACCTACGAATACGGCATCGGCAAGCTCGAGAACCTCTCCAGCCTCGCGGTTGCCGCGCTGATGATCCTAGTGTTCCTGGTCATCGTGGCGAACGCGATCCGGAACATCATCTCCCCGGCGCACGTCGGCGGGATCGGCGTGATGATCAGCCTGGCGGCCCAGGTGGTCTACACGTTCGTCAACGGATTCCTGTGGAGGCGCTCGCAGCGCGCGGCCTGCGCCGAGAACTCCCCGATCATGGCTTCCCAGGCCAAGCTCTTTTTCACCAAGCTGGTCGCCAACGTCTTCATCTTCCTCTCGCTGGTCTCGAGCCTGGCGCTCGCCGACCACGCCTGGTCGGTCTACATCGACCCGATCGCCTCGCTGGTGATCGCCGGCAGCATCCTGATGTCCGCCGTGGGCGTGTTCTCGAGCTCCTGCTACGACCTGCTGGACGGGACGCTCGAGGAGGCGGACCAGCTCAAGATCATGCGCGAGCTGGTCAACAACTTCGAGCGGTTCGACATGCTCTACGGCGTGCGCTCGCGGCGCGCCGGCAACCGCACCTTCATCGACATCTTTCTCGGCTTCGATCCGGCCCGCAGGATGGGCGATGTCCAGCGCGAGATCGAGGCCATCCGCACCGCCGTGGCGGCACAGTTCGCCAACGCGGCGGTGACTGTCGTGGTGGGGCCGCAGCACGCCTCTGCCGGGGGCGCTTCCTAGCCCGGCAGGCCGGCCGGGCGCTACCCGGCTTGCGCCGCGGCGACGCATCGCCTACCCTCGGCGAATGTTCCCGGCCCCGGCCCTCTCGCTTGAATACCATGACCAGTAACTTCCCGAGCGACCGCACGACGCTCATCGAATCGTCCACCGGCGTCATCATCGCGCCCGCGGCGCCGGATGCCGCGGACTACCTGCTGATCGTCGACGGCGAGGATCACGGGCGGTTCATTGCGCTGGACGAGCAGGAGCGGGCGATCGGGCGGGTGGAACCCTGCGACATCGTGGTTCCGGACAAGGAGATCTCGCGGCGTCACTGCACCGTGCGGATGCTGCGCGGCGCGCTGACGGTCACCGATCTCGGGTCGACCAACGGCACTTACCTCGACGGCAATCGCATTACCGGGACCGTCGCCGTCCCGCTGGGCGCCCTGGTGCAGATCGGCCGGACCGTCCTGAAGTACGAGCGTCGCAGCCGCAAGGAGGTGCAGGCGGCCGAGGAGCTTGCGCGCGACCTCGCGAAGGCGCGGCGCTACGTCGAGTCGTTGCTGCCCGCCCCGCTGCGTGCCGGCGCCATCACTGCCGACTGGTTCTATCAGCCCTCGACCCAGCTTGGCGGCGACGTGCTCGGCTACCACGCGCTGGACGACAGACATTTCGCGGTGTACCTGCTGGACGTGTCGGGCCATGGCGTCGAGGCGTGCATGCTCGCCGTGGCGGCGATCAACGTCCTGCGGCAGAGGGCGCTGCCGGACACCGACTACCGCCGCCCTGGCGACGTCGTGAAGCGGCTGAACGCGATGTTCCCCATGGATCAGCACAACTTCATGTTCTTCACGGTCTGGTACGGCGTGTTCGACATGGAGCGCCGCGTGATGGACTACTGTTCCGCCGGCCACCATCCTGCGTTCGTCCTGAGCGGCGACCGGGAGCGCCTGGTGCCCCTGCGAACGGCGAACGTGCCGATCGGCATCGACGCCGAGGCGGACTTCACCGCGGACAGCAGCCCGATCGGCGCCGGGCAGACGTTGTATCTGTTCAGCGACGGGGTGTTCGAGATCGTCACACCCGCCGGGGAGCGGTGGGAGCTCGACGATTTCCTGCGGCTCATTCCCGGCTCGCCCGTTTCGGGCATGAGCGAACCCGAGCGGCTGCACCACCTCGTCCGTCGAGCGGCCCGGCCCGGCCCGCTCGACGACGACTTCTCGCTGCTCACGGTCAGGTTCGACTGACGCGGCGCGGGTCCATGCGGCCGGTACAGACGGCGGAGCACCCAGGAACGGCCGAGCACCTGCCGGCATTCCTCGACTTCATCGACAATGCGTGTCGCGGGGCGGGCGTGGACGAGGATGCGTCGATGGCGCTCAGGCTGGCGGTCGAGGAGGTGTGCCTCAACCTCATCCGCTATGGCTATGCCGACGCAAGCCCCGGCCCGATTGCGCTGGAGTTCCGCGTCGAGGACGATGCGATCCGGCTGACGGTGCGTGACCGCGCACCGCCCTTCGACCCGCGCGATGCGCCTGCGCCGGACTTGACCTCCGACGTCCTGACGCGGCCGCTGGGCGGGCTGGGATTACACCTGGTGAGGTGCCTGATGGATGAAATCAGTTACTGTTCGGACACGGAGCGCGGCAACCGGCTGACGTTGCTCAAGCGTTCCGCGATCAGTGGAAAGGACGACTAGCGATGGAAGTGTCGGCGAACGACATGGGAGAGGTGACCGTGGTTGCGATCCGCGGCAACGTCGACGGCCTGACCGCCGACCAGCTGATGGAGCATTTCACGGCGCACGTGGCGGCCGGGAAGGTCCGCCTCGTCGCCGACTGCGCCGGCCTGGACTACACCAGCAGCGCGGGCCTGCGCACGCTGCTCGGGACGGTGAAGGCGGCGCGCCAGAAGGGGGGCGACCTGCGCCTCGCCGCGGTGCGTCCGCCAGTTCTCAAGGTGCTGCAGCTTTCGGGCTTCACCAGCATCCTCAAGAGCTACGACGACGTTCCAGCCGCCGTCGCGAGCTACGCCGCCTGAGGGCCTTGATGCGCAAGTCGGGGGCATCCGGGCGCCGCGTCGCCGTCGTCGTCGGCTCGGGCAGCGTGAAGTGCGCGGCGGCGCTCGGGCTGGTCAACGTCCTGCAGCGCAACCGCATCGCTATCGACATGCTGGTGGGCTGCAGCGCCGGCGCGATCTACGCGGCGTGCGTCGCAGCGGGGCGATCCACGGCGGAGGCGGCCGGCATGTCGCAACGCATGTGGACCCGCGAAGTCACCACCGAGCGCGACCGCCGCTCGCTCGCCCGCGCCCTCTTCCCGCGACTGTTCGGCTTCGGGACGGAGTTCGGGCTGCGGAACGACCGGCGCATGATGGCGCGCCTCACCGAGGCGTTCGGGGACGCGCGCATCGAGGACATGCAGATCCCGCTGCACCTCACCGCGACGGACTTCGCCACCGGCGAGCAGGCGGTCTTCTCGCGGGGGCGCGTCGTGGACGCCATCCGCGCGAGCGTCGCGCTGCCGTTCCTGTTCCGCCCCTGGCGCATCGACGGGCGCTACTACGTCGACGGCTTCATGGCGGACCCGCTGCCCGTCGGCGTGGCAATCCGGGAGGGCGCGGACATCATCGTGGCGATGGGCTTCGAGAGCCCGTACCAGGAGCGCATCAGCTCCGCGGGGCGATTCGCCTTCCAGGTGAGCTCGATCCTGTCCAACAATCTGCTGAGGTCGCAGTTCTCCTTCCACGGGCTCGCGCACCATGCCGAGATCATTCCGATCCTGCCGGAGTTCAGCCAGCGCATCCGCCTCTTCGACACCGACAAGATTCCGCTCATCATCGAGGAGGGCGAGCGTGCCGCGGAGGCGCAGCTGCCTTACCTGCTGCGACTGATGGAAGCGCAGACCGCCCCTGCAACGAGCTAGTACGATGAACAAACCCGACCAACCGGCCGATCCCAACGGCACCGCCGCCGATCCCGAGCGTACGCAGCTCTCCACCGACAGCCTGTCGATCGGATCGCTGCCGGGGCGGGCCGTCGGCCACGTGCCGGTCCGGGGCGAGCCCGTGCCGGCCAAGCAGGTCGGCCGCTACCAGATCCTCGCCAAGCTGGGCGAGGGAGCGATGGCCACGGTCTACCGCGCGCACGATCCGAGCATCGATCGTCCGCTGGTGCTCAAGTTCCTGCACAGCGACCTGTGCGCGGTGGGGGAGTACCGCACGCGCTTCCTGCGCGAGGCGCGTGCCGCGGGCATGCTGGCGCATCCCAACATCGTGACGGTCTACGACGTGGGCGAGATCGAGGGGCGGCCCTACATCGCGATGGAGCTGCTCGACGGCGGGCCGCTCAACGAGAAGATGCCCGCCGGCGAGGGTCTGCCGATCCGCGATGTGCTGCAGATGGGCATGCAGATCGCCAACGGCCTGGACTACGCGCACAGCAAGGGCATCTTTCACCGCGATATCAAGCCGAGCAACATCATGCAGGTGGGTGACGGCCGCACCGTGAAGATCGCCGACTTCGGCATCGCCCAGATCGAGTCGCTCGCCGCGGCCGACCAGACCCGCGCGGGCACCATCATCGGCACGCCGCACTACATGTCGCCCGAGCAGGCCACGGGCACCCGGGTCGACGGGCGCTCGGACCTGTTCTCGGTCGGCGTGATGCTCTATCAGCTGCTGACCGGCGTGCGGCCCTTCGAGGCCGAGAACATGGTCTCGCTGGTGTACAAGATCGCGAAGGAAGAGCCGCGGCCGGTCACCGACCTGCGCAAGGACGTGCCTCCGGCGCTGCGCCGGATCATCGAGCGGTGCCTGAGCAAGTCGCCCGACGGCCGGTTCGAGACCGGCCACGAACTGGCCGACGCGCTGGCGAAGGTCTGGCGCGAGCTCGACGCCAACGCCGATCGCAAGGGCCGTCAGCGCGGGATGCCGCTGAAGCTCAAGCTGGCGATCGGCATGACCGCACTGGTCGCCGCCACCATGGCCGTCACCTCCGCGTTCGTCACGCACCGGCAGTACCAGACCATGCTCAAGCAGGCGGTGGAGCAGGGCGCTTCGCTCACCAAGCTGATCGCGGTGGAAAGCGCGGCCTCGGCGCTTTCCGAGGACTGGGTGGGCATCGACGTGCTGGTGCAGGACGTCACACGGGAGCTCGACGTCGACGCCATCTCGGTCATGGACCGGAACGGCACGGTGCGAGTGAGCACCCTGGACGGCGCCGTGGGCAAGCTCCTGACCCCGTTCAAGGGCGAGCCGATTACGGCGGGCAGCACCGGCGTCGCGGTGCATCGCGCCGCGGGCACCAACGGCGCGCCGGTCTTCTCGTTCCAGGTGCCGATCACGTTCCAGGGCAAGAGCGTGGGCGCGGTCTACCTGACCCTGCCCGAGGAGCCTCTCGCCGCGGCTGCCCGGCAGAGCTGGCTGCTCCTGCTGCTGCTCCTGGCCGTCACGGCGGCGACCGTCGGGCTGGCGACCTACCTGCTCGTGGAGCGTTATGCCAAGCCGTTGCAGCTCCTGCGTGAATCGCTTGGGGAGATCGCGATGGGACACATGGGCTATCGGATCCGCGAAGAGCGCAACGACGAGTTCGGCGCGGTGTTTCGCGCCTTCGACGACATGGCGGAGCAGCTCGAGCGCGGCGCGCAGGCGCTTGGTGCCGCTGCGGCACCGTCGACGCCCCCAACCGACAAGGGCGGGACGTGAGGATGCGTTTACGGGCGTGCTGGCGGGGAGGCTTTCTGCGCGCAGCGGTGCTGGCCGCTGTGCTGACCGCGGGCTGTACCACGGCACCCCGTGCACCCGAGGGCGTGCCGGCCCCCGTCGACGAGCGCGCCACGGGCGTCATCGGGAAGAGCGACCGCTTCGTGATCTACGTACCCGAGGCAGGCGAGACGCTGGCGAGCATCGCGAAGCGCTTCCTGGGGGCCGAGCAGCGGCAATGGGAGATCGCGGACTTCAACGGCGTGGCGCTGGCGACGCCGGGACGCGCGCTCGCCGTTCCGCTCGGGCAGCTCAACCCGCGGGGCGTGTTCGCGGACGGCTACCAGACGGTTCCCATCCTCACCTACCATCGCGTCGGCCCGCGCGTGACGAGGATGATGGTTACGCCCAGCGAGTTCGAGGCGCAGCTCGACTATCTCAAGCGCAACGACTACCGCGTCATCCGGCTCGCCGACCTGCCCGGCTTCCTGGAGGGGCGCCACGCGCTGCCGCGGCGCGCCGTGGTCATCACGTTCGACGACGGCCACGTATCGAGCTACCAGCACGCGTATCCGCTCCTGGTGAAGTACGGGTTTCCCGCGACGTTCTTTCTTTACACCGACTTTCTCGGCGCGAAGGAAGCGCTGAGCTGGGAGCAGATCCGCGAGATGTCGGGTTCCCAGCTGGTCGACTTCCAGCTTCACTCCAGGACGCATGCCAATCTGACGCTGCGCCTGCCGGGCGAGTCGGAGCAGCGCTATCGCGACAGGCTCGACACCGAGATCCGCGGGCCGCGCGATCTCATCCAGCGCAACGTGCCCGGTAAGGTGACCCACTATGCGTATCCGTTCGGCGACGCCAACGAAGCGGTGGTCGAGCGCCTTGCGCGTGCGGATTTCGTGCTGGGCCTGACCGTCAATCCGGGTGGCAATGCGTTTTTCGCTAATCCGCTCATGCTGCGCCGGAGCATGGTGTTCGGGGGCAGCGACCTCGCCACGTTCAAGGCGGCGCTGCAGGTCTTCCGGGAAGCGGACCTGCGATGAGGGCACCGTACATTTTGGTTCTTGCGGCGCTCGCCGTCGCAGGATGCGCGACGCCGCCTCCCGCCGTCGAGGCGCCGGCTCCTGTCGTGGCGCCTCAACCCGCGGCCGGGCTAGAGCAGGCATACCGGCAGCGCGCCGCCGCCCTGGCCGCCGAGAGGCGCTGGGCCGAGGCCGCGATCCAGTGGGAGCTGCTCACCGTGCTCCGCCCGGACTCGACGGCGTATCGGGACGAGGCCGCCGCCGCGCGGGGGCGGAGCGCCGAGATGTCCCAGACCCACTTCCGCGCCGCCGAGCAGGCGCGCCGGCGCGGGGACAACGAGCAGGCGGCGACGCTGCTCCTGCGTGCCCTCAGCGCGGATCCGGCCAATGCCGCGGCCGCGCAGGGGCTGCAGGCGATCGAGCTCGAGCGCTCGCGGCGCGCGTGGCTGAACCGCCCGCCGCGCATTCCCTACACGCCGCCCGGACCGGCGCAGCCGTACGATCCCAGCAAGGACGATACGGGGCCGCGGCGCTAGCGGGGCGCAGCGCTACTTGATCTGCTTGATGCGGCGATCGAGCTCGATCGCCTCCTGGCGCCGCGCGCGCGCGAGTTCGTTGCCGGGGTCGAGTGCGATGACCTGGTCCCACTCGCGGATGGCGGTATCGAGATCCTGGCGGCGGAAGGCGGCCAGTGCGGCGCGTTGATGGCGCTCGATCTCCGCGCGCGTGTTCGGGGCCGGGGCCGGGGCCGGGGGCGCGGGCTTGGGCGCCGCGACGGGCTCGGCGCGCTCAGCGGGCTCTGCCGAAGGCGGCGCCGACGGTTCGGTCGGAGGCTTGGCGATCGTCGGCACCGGCTGCGCACGCCCCGCAGGCAAGTCGGGCTGCGGCTTCGCCGCGGGCGCGTCCGGCGCAGCGAGCGCGACGCGCCCCGGAATCCGGATGACCTGTCCGCCAGCGAGCTGCTGCGGCACGCGGATGTTGTTGTAGCGCGCGAGGAGGTAGAACTCGCATGGATCGCCCAGCGCGCGCTGCGCGATGCGTCCGAGCGTCTCGCCCGGACGGACCGTGTAGCTGGTGGACTGACGTCCCAAGACCTGCTCCGGGTCGGCCTTGATGCCTCGGTTCAGGCATTGCGCCAGCTTGCTGTCCGGATCCAGCCGCAGGGCCTCGGCGACTTCCGTTCGGCCCTTGTCCTCGTTGCCGGCGTTCAGCGAATCGGCGGCCTGGCGCAACAGCTGCTGGGCCTGCGTCCGCGCGGCAGGCGAGCCTGGCGGGGGGCCGTCAGGTACCGTCGGCGCGGCCTTCACGGGCTCCGGCTCCGGCACCGGCGCGACGGGCTGGGGCGCGGGCTTGGGAGGCTCCGGCGTCGTCTGGCACCCTGCGAGCAGGGCGACCAGCAGCGCTGCGGCAATCGCGATGGAAACTTTCATTCGGGCAATCGATAGAATTCGGGCACGCCGGTCCGATTGCGAACGATGTTACAAGATTTGTTGCGATGCGGGGCCGGTCCGGGGCGGCACTTCGTCTAGGCGGCCGGGCATATTGCTCGGACCGGCGTTCCGCGTTACATCTTCGCGGCGCACAGCGCGCTCGCGAGTCGCGCGCCGACGCCATCCAGCCAGAAAATCGGAACATGCATCAGGTGTTGATCACGGGGGGAGTCCTCCAACTGTTCGCCTTTGCGGCCACCCGAGGCGAAGCACTGGCCGGGGCGGGGTAGGTGAGAAGGCCAGCCAGCCTCGTCTACGGCCTGGAAGATGCGCCGCCGCTGCACGTCACCGTGCTGAATGGCGCGCAGTACGTCGCGCTCATTGCGATCACCCTGGTCTACCCGCTGCTCGTCTTCCGCGTCGCCGCGTCGCCCGCGGATCTGATCGCGGGTCTGCTCGCGGTCGGCATGATCGTGCTCGGGGTCGGCGCGTTTCTGCAGTCGCGCCGCATGGGTCCCATAGGCTCGGGCTACATGTGTCCGGCCACGTTCACGGCCGGCTACCTCGGGCCGTCGCTGCTCGCCGCGCAGATCG
>Ga0209254_10000012_pt1 | contig 94715 bp, 89 predicted proteins | sample FrelakmetDIP11DI_FD_187148 | JGI IMG/M metagenome (GOLD analysis project Ga0209254, IMG submission 187148) | Freshwater lake sediment microbial communities from the University of Notre Dame, USA, for methane emissions studies - DIP11 DI (SPAdes)... | ecosystem: Environmental > Aquatic >...
GCCAACGCGACTCCCGCTTGAGATAGAAAACTCTGTGAAATTGGTAAAGTTCAATTAGCTCACAATTTGGCTGGGCTGGCTTTGCGCTCTAAAGTACAGTCCATTGTAAATGCGCAATTATCACTGCCGTGTCATTCCCGCGTGCTTCGCTCATGCGTGCCGCCAGGCTCCTGTGGAGCCTGGGTACGGCATAGCGGGAATCCAGTGCTCTTATATGCAACGACTCTGGATGCCCGACAGAAGCCTTCGGGCATGACGGCTGAGTAGTCACCTTGCTTTTACGATCGGGCGCAGCTGGCCGATCGGGTTTAAGCGGTAACGGTAGCCTTCTCGATTAGCTCACGGCGGCGGCGGCGATACTGGATGATCGGGCCATCGCCCGGAATCAATTTCTCGCCAATGTCGAGATCGGCGCGTTTGGGTTCCTGCGTGATCACGACGCGTTTGTCCTGCCGCTCGATGACGAGGTTGCCCACCGCGCCGAGGTAGTTGAATGCTTGCCGTAAGATCGGCGCTGTGAAGATGCGCTGATAGGAGCGCAGGTACAGCAAGGTGTTGGCGTCGTCGATGGGTGCGAAAGCGACGATGATGTGCATATCGTCGCTGATCCAGTTGTGCCAGAGGTTAGGAAAACGGAACTGGACAAAGGCGTGGCGTGTGGGCGGGGGCAGTTCGCTGGCCTTCTTCGGTGTCTGATCGGTATCGACTTCGTTGTGCACCCACACGTCGAGGATGTCGCTCTCGCCGGGGCACGAAATCAAGCGACTGAGCGGCCCATTCACGATCGTTTTGTGGCCGCGCCCGATGGTGGTGCGATGGATGAACGGCAGATGCACCACGTCGAGTTGATTTTCGATCGCGCGTGAATAGTGCGTGGCCCAGTGATCCTTCAGGGTCTTGTATGAGAACGTATCGTCGATCATGGGGAAGAAGGGCAGCGGCGGATATTCGATCTGCGGTTCGCCATACCACGTGTAGACGAAGCCGTGCGCTTCCTGCGTGGGGAATGTGACGGCGCGCATGGCTTTGGGCGGCTCGGCGGTGTGGCCATTGGCGGGAATTCGCGTACACTTCCCGGTCGTGTTGAACTGGAAGCCGTGGAAGGGACACTCGATGCAATCGCCGCGCACGTCGCCCACGCTCAAGGCCACGCCGCGATGCGGGCACCGATCGCGCATGACGCTGAGCCGGCCGTGCGAATCGCGCCAGGCCACCAGCTTTTCGCCGAAGCGCGTCAAACCGATTGGCTTGCCGGGCTTCACTTCTTTGGATTCAAGAATGATGTACCATTGATTGGGGATCATGTCCTCGCCCTTTGTTTATCCGGCGACACTAACGCCGATTAAACGCCCGATTAAGAAGGTGACGGCGGCGGCGGCCAGACCGAACAACATCTGCCGCGTGCCGGAGAAGAGCACCGAGCGGCCGGTGAAGAGCGTGATCGCCGCGCCGATGCCGAACAAGCCGATGGCGCTGAAGACGGCGCTGATGATGATGGCGGTGCCGCCGCTGGTGAACAAAAAAGGAACCAGCGGGATGATCGCGCCCATCGCGAACAACAGGAACGACGTGATGGCCGCCTCCCACGCTGAGCCGCCCAACTCCTCCGGATCGATGCCCAGCTCGTCGCGGCTCAAGGCGGCGATGGCGCTCTCTTCGCTGCTCATCATTTGTTGCGCTAACTGCCGCGCCGCGCTTTCTTCCAATCCGCGCGCCTGATAGATCAACGACAGTTCTTCCAGCTCTTCGGCCGGGTTCGCGGCAATCTCTTCCTTTTCCGTGCGAATTTGTTTTTGATACAACTCGCGCGAGCTTTGCACCGAGACCCATTCGCCCAGCGCCATCGAGATCGCACCGGCCAATAGCCCCGCAATGCCCGTCAACACGATGGTGCTGTTGGCGACTTGGGCCCCGGCCACGCCCATGACCAGGCTGAAATTGGAAACGAGGCCGTCATTCGCGCCGAGCACGGCCGCACGCAAGGCATTGCCACCGGCTGACCGATGCCGGCCTTCCAGCTGGGCCAGCGCGGGGCCTTCCATGCCGCGTGACGTCTGGCTGATCGTGTTCAACAGCAGGCCGTGCGATTGTTCCTGCCGGGCCATGCCCGCGGGCGCGTTTTGCTGCGTGTAACTTTGATCGCCGCGCTTCTCCATCGCCGTCATCGAAGGCAATACGGCGCCGGATCCAAAGCGGTGCGCGGCCCAGATCAAGGTGCGGGTACGCCAGCCCAACTTGAGCGGCGGCACGGGCACATTTTCCGCTTTCAGTTTTTCCGCCCAGGTCGCGGCGTGCGCGTCTTCACTGGCTGCCAGTCGCCGATAGACTTCGGCAATCTTGGGGTTCTTCTCGATCTCGGCCAGCGTGCGATACAGCGCGGCGCTGTTGCGTTCGTCGGTGAGAAAGTCAAGGTATTGTTTGGTGCTGGAGTCGCTCATGAGGTGCGCCTTCATAGGGTGAGAGGTAAAAGCATTGTACACCGTGTGGTATTCTATGCAACCATGGTTCGTTGACGCCCCCATACCCGCATGCTACAATCGTTGCACGAGGAAGACAATGACACCCAACAAGCGCAGAATTTATCTCGATCATGCGGCGACCACGCCGGTGGATGTGCGTGTGATCGAAGCGATGCAGCCGTACTGGGCCGAGCATTTCGGCAATACGTCCTCCATCCATTCCATCGGACGTGAGGCGCAGCAAGGGCTGGATCAGGCGCGCCAGACCGTGGCCGAGGTGCTGGGTAGTTCGCCGCAAGAAATCGTGTTTACGGGCTGCGGCACCGAGAGCGATAATCTGGCGATTCGCGGCGTAGCCTTTGCCGCGCGCGAAGCGAAACGCGGCCAGCACATCATTACCCTCCCGATCGAGCATCACGCCGTCGGCGCGACCGTCGAGCAGCTGCGCGACTTGTACGGTTTCGAGGTGTCGTTTGTCGAGGTTGATCAATATGGCATGGTCGATCCGGATGCGATCGGGCGGGCAATCCGATCGGACACGGTGTTGATCAGCGTGATGTATGCCAACAACGAAGTTGGCACGGTGCAGCCGCTGGCCGAGATCGGAACGATCGCGCGCGCGCATGGCATTCCGCTGCACACCGATGCCGTGCAGGCCGGCGGGCAGATGAACCTCAACGTCGCTCGCTTGCAGGTCGACCTGCTAGCTTTGTCGGCGCACAAGTTTTACGGGCCGAAAGGCGTGGGGATGTTGTACGTCCGAGCGGGTACAGAATTGATCTCGGCGTTAACGGGCGGCGGCCACGAGCGCGGCCGGCGACCGGGCACGGTGAATGTGGCAGAAATCGTCGGGCTGGCGACGGCCTTGAAGTTGGTGCAAGAACGCCGTGAGGCAGAAAATGCGCGCGTGGCGGCCTTACGCGATCAACTGGTGGCCGGGGTGTTTGAGCGCATTCCCGAAGTGCAGCTCACCGGACATCCCACGCGGCGCCTGCCCAACAGCGCGTCGTTTGCCGTCAAAGGTGTGGAAGGTGAGACGTTGTTAATGGCGCTCGATCTGGAGGGTATCTGCGTCAGCACCGGTTCGGCCTGCACCACGGGCGAAGCCGAGCCCTCGCATGTGCTCCTGTCGCTGGGCTTCGCACGTGAATGGGCTGTGGGCTCGCTGCGCATGACGCTGGGGCATTTGACGCGGCCCGAAGATATTGCGGCGGTGCTGGATGTGCTGCCGAGGATGGTGGAGCAGTTGCGTGGTGCGTAGTGCGCGAAAAGTGAAGAATGAAAAGTGACGAGTGAAGAACGAAGGGCAATCCAACTTCCAACTTCTAACCTCCAAATGCCAACTTCCAACACCCGCGTTGTCGTCGCCATGAGCGGCGGCGTGGATAGTTCCGTCGCTGCGGCCTTGCTCAAGGAGCAGGGTTACGACGTCGTGGGCCTCATGCTGCAGCTATGGAGCGACGGCGACAGCGGTCGGGCCAATCGGTGCTGCACGCCTGCTGATGTGGATGCCGCGCGCGCGATCGCGAATCAACTGGCGATCCCGTTCTATCTGATCAACATTGCCGATACGTTCAAGGCCACGGTGGTCGATTACTTCATCGATGAATATGCGGCCGGCCGCACCCCCAATCCCTGCCTCATCTGCAACCGGCGCATTCGTTACGAGTTATTGCTCAACAAGGCGCTAAGTCTGGGCGCGCAGTTTCTGGCAACGGGACATTATGCGCGCGTGCGTGAAGTCGATGGGCAATATCAACTACTGCGCGGTGTCGATTCGCAGAAAGATCAATCGTATGTGTTGAGCGTGCTGGGACAGAAAGAACTGGCGCACGCGCTGTGGCCGTTGGGCGAAATGACGAAGCCACAGGTGCGTGAACTGGCACAGAAATTCAACTTGTGTGTTGCGGAGAAAGTGGAAAGTCAGGATTTGTGCTTTCTGGCTAACGGCGACTATCGCGATTTTCTGACACGGCATGCGCCCGGGGGATCGATCCGCCCCGGCGAGATCCGCGATACAACGGGCAAAGTGCTGGGCGAGCATCACGGCTTGCCGTTCTACACCATCGGGCAGCGCAAGGGTATCGGGCTGGCGGCCAGTGAGCCACTGTATGTGATCGCGCTCGACACGACGGATAACGCGGTGGTTGTCGGCGCGAAGCATGAATTGGGTCGGCGTGAATGCAGGGCGCGTAACATGCACTACGTGAGCGGCATACAGCCGATCGGGCCTTTCAGGGCCGGCGCCAAAATCCGCTACAAGGCGCGCGAAGCCGCGGTCACCGTGCAGCCACACGGCGCGCAGGCGCATGTCGAATTTGACGAGCCGCAGCGCGATATCACGCCCGGCCAGGGGCTGGTGCTCTTTGACGGCGAGCAGGTGATCGGTCAAGGATTCATCGAGTGGGAGGTGACATGAATCCGCTCAATCTCACACTGCCTAATTTACCCTATAACCTCATCGTCTCGCTGGTGATTTCTATCGTCATCGGCATCGTGTTTAGCTTCTTTCGGGGCGCCTCGCTAGGGCGCTTGGTCTTCTCGGTCATCGCGTCGATTGCCGGGTTCTATTTCGGTCAGTTTATCGCTGGCGTCTTTCAGTGGAACTTTGTCATGTGGAACGGCGTGCATCTGATCGAGGGGGTGCTGGGCAGCTTACTGGCGTTGTGGATCGTCAACTCGTGAGTGTGCACGCAAACGCTTCGCGTGTCAGGCGGCTAGCGGCTCGGGCTCCCACGCCCGAGTGATGGCGGCGTGGGAGCCGCCTCTGCTGATGTTTTGCGTGCACACACTCGTGACCGAGTATGGTGACCCGCGCTGAACCATGCTATAATGCGGCTGAGGCCGTTATGAACGAAGACCAACCGATTACCATGACCGAGGCCGAACGGGAAATGCGCCGCCGCATGGTGTTGATCGGCATTGGCATCGCCGTCATCGCCGTGCTGATCCTGCTGGGTTTCGCCGGCATGATCGCCGCGGGCGTGATCGACGAAGTCCGCGACATCCTCATCATTTTGCTGGCGACGGAGTCATTGATCATTGGCGGCGTGACGCTCTTCCTGCTCTACCAGATGATCATGCTGACTACGCTGCTGCGTGAGGAATTAATCCCGCTCATTCAGTCCGCGCAGGAGACCGTCAACTCGGCGCGCGGCACCACGGTTTACGTCAGCCGGAAGATCGTCGTGCCTTCGGCCAAAGCCGCCACGACGGTGGCGCGCCTGCAGACCATGGCACGCGTCTTATTCAAAGGCAAATAGTCCATCCCTGACAATTCAGAAAGGAGCATGACATCATGAACGACTACGATTCGCGTCTCAATTACCTGGGGACTTTCCTGGCCGGACTGGTGCTGGGAAGTCTGGTAGGTGCTGCGGTGGCGATGCTGATGGCGCCGTCTTCCGGGCCGGACACGCGCCGCCAGATCAGAGAGAAGAGCCTGGAGCTTCGTGCTCAAGCCGAGCATCAGATGGAAGACGCACGCAAGCGCGCCGAGGAAGTGCAGGAGCGCAGCCGGGTAGTGTTGGAAGAGCAGAAGGCACGCTTGAACCAGGCCATTGACGATGCCAAGCGCGGCACGGCGCAGGTGAAAGCCGATCTCAAGCCGCCGGCTGAGCCCTCGGCCGAACTGCCCGCGGCGTAACGATCGTCGTCACTACCGGAACTCGAAACTCCCGATCTTGCAGAGAGATTGGGAGTTTTGTTTTAGCTGAGCGCGCGCCGGATGCGCGGCAGGCGTGTCAGCAAGTCGCCTGCTACTACCCCCGCCGATCCGATTTCACGGTGCGCCACTTCACCGGCCGCACCGTGCAGATATGCTCCACACAACGCCGCCTCGTAGGCCGGTAATCCTTGTGCGCGCAAGGCAACAATGGTTCCGGCCAACACATCCCCGCTGCCGGCCGTCGCCAGAGCTGGATTGGCAAACGGTAGCAGGATCGATCGACCGTCCGGCGCGGCGATCACCGTGAACGCGCCTTTCAGTACGACCACGTGTCCCCAGCGCTCGGCATACTCGATCGCAATTCTCTCCCGATTAGCTTCAATCTCTTTCAGGTTCAACTGGGTCAGCCGAGCCATCTCGCCGGGGTGCGGCGTTAGGATGGCAGGCGTAGGCACACGCATCCACCAGTGTTCGATCTGCGCCAGGATGTTCAAGGCGTCCGCATCAAGCACCAGGGCACTGTGGCCCACACCGTGGGCTAACAGTTGTTCGATGAATGGGCGCGCCGCAAGCGTGAGTCCCGGCCCGATCAGCGTTGTGGTGTAATTCGCGATCGAGTCACGCACTTGATCGAACGCAGCGGCATGCAACGCGCCATCTTGATCGAACAGCGGCAGAAAAGTCGCCTCGTTGATCTTGCTCGCTATGATCGCGTGGATCGACTGCGGCGTTGCCAGCGTGACCAGCCCCGCGCCCGATCGGTACGCGGCTTCAGCGGCGAGCACCGGCGCGCCCGTATAGAGCGTTGAGCCGGAAACGATCAGCACTTTGCCAAAGGTGCCCTTATGCGCATTCCTTGGACGAGCCGGCAAGAGCGATCGAATTAAAGCGGGGTCGGCCAATTCTCGATCGATCTCCTGCGCCAACTGCGGATCGGTTCCGATGTCGGCCACGATCAACTCGCCGCACCCGCCCGCGCCTGGAAAGCGCGTGTGACCGTTCTTAGGATAGGCAAAGGTGACGCTGATGTCAGCGGGCAGCGCGAGCGGATCGATCTCGCCGGTATCATAGTTTAGGCCCGTTGGCCCATCGACGGCGACGATGAAGGGAAACGTCATTGCACGAAGCGATCCTGAGCGGAGAGCGGCGGAGTCGAAGGATCGCAAAGAAGCAAGCTCCGCGGAACGAGAATGAGATCGCTTCGCTTCGTTCGCGATGTGGGTGTGTGTCAAGGATGTGAATCTGCCGGGTGACTTAGCAATCTCTGCGTGCAATGAGGGCGGCCACGCGGGATCGATAAGATCAGGCGCGGCCGATCGGCGGGCAGAGACCGCTTGCTTCACGGTGATCAACAATTGCGCCAGATCGCCTTCGATCGATCGCGCCGCGCCGGTGCCCAGCAGCGCATCGACAATCACCGCGCAAGAGTCCAGCCACTCGCTCAGCCGATGATCTGTCCAGATCGTGATGTCCGCGCCACGCTCGCGCAAGGCCGCCACGTGCTCGTCAGCGCGCGGCTTCAACATCAACACGCCAATGGCCGCTCCGGCGTCCTGCAGATGTCGTGCAGCCACCAGCCCGTCGCCGCCGTTGTTGCCGGGGCCGACGAGCACCAGAATCCGTTGGCCGTGCACGTCCAATCGGGAGTGGATGACGCGCGCCACCGCTAGTCCCGCGCGTTCCATCATCGCGGCGTAGGCGTGGCCCTGCGCATCGGAAGCCGCTTCGATGCGGCGCATTTGATCAACGGTGACGAGTTTCATGGTAGTGAAGAATGCAGATTGCTGAGTGCTGATTGGAAATCAATCAACACTCAGCAATCATCCATCAACAATCGTTTTTAGTTCTCTTCGCCCAGCGGCAGCAAAATATCGAACCAGAAGCGGGTCTTGCGGTCCGGGCTGAGGTTGACGTGGATGTGTTTGAGTTCGGTGTACGCTTCCAGCCCCCACGTGCCCAGCTCACGCCCGATGCCGCTCTGCTTGTAGCCGCCAAACGGCGCTTCAGCGCTGAGCAGATGAAAGTCGTTGATCCACACCGTCCCCGCACGGATGCGATTGGCGACCTTGACGGCGCGCTCAACGTCGTTGCTCCACACGCCTGCTGCCAGACCGTAGATCGTGTCGTTGGCCTGTTTGATCGCTTCGTCGAGGCTGTCGTACTTGATGACGGACAGCACCGGCCCGAAGATTTCTTCCTGCGCGATGCGCATATCGTTGCGCACATCGGTGAAGATCGTCGGCGTAATGAAATGGCCGTGAGCCAGTTCCGGATCGGTCGGGCGGTGGCCCAACAGCGCGGGCGTCGCGCCTTCTTCCAACCCGATCCGGATGTAATCCTCCACGGTCTTCAATTGACCCGCGCTGATCAGTGGACCGAGATCGGTGGCGCCATCGGCGGGCAGGCCCACTTTGATGCGGTGGGCGCGATCGAGCAGACGTTCCATGAATTCGTCGTAGATGCTGGCGGGCACGAACAGGCGCGTGCCGCTTTCGCAAGCCTGGCCGTTGTGCATAAACGTCGCCCACAGGCAGCCGTCGATGGTAATGTCGAGATCGGCGTCGTCGAGCACGATGCTGGGGCTCTTGCCGCCGAGTTCGAGCGTGACCTTCTTGATGGTGCTGGCCGCCATCTTCATGACTTCGCGGCCGGTTTCGGTGCTGCCGGTCAAAGCGATCTTATCGACCAGCGGGCTGAGGCACAACTCGGGCCCGACCACACTGCCTGGCCCGGTGACCAGATTGATGACGCCGGATGGCAGCAGACCCGTGTCGTGAATGATCTCGAACATCTTCAGCGCACTCAACGGGGTGTAGCTGGCGGGTTTTAGAATGAGACAGTTGCCGGTCGCCATGGCCGGGGCGATCTTCCAGACCGCCATGAGCAGCGGAAAGTTCCACGGAATGATCTGGCCGCACACGCCGATCGGCTCGCGGCGCACGAAGTTATATGACAGCGCGGGGAAGGTGATCTGCGGTACTGGCTCCAACGGCTCGAAGTCGGCGAGCTTGGCGAAGTGCCGGAAGTGGACGATGCTGGCCGTCATATCGAGCAGGTAAGCCTTGCGCCAGGTGCAGCCGCCGTTGCGCATCTCGGCGTCGGCTAATTCGTCCTGCCGCGCCTCCAGCGCATCGACCAGTTTGTGCATCAGGCGCGATCGTTCGCCGGGAGTCATTTGCGGCCACGGGCCTTCGTCAAAAGCCCGGCGCGCGGCCAGGATGGCATCACGCGTGTCTTCAGCATTCGCTTTGGCGATGTGCGCCAGAGTTTCGCCCGTCGCCGGATCGACCGCGCGATCGTATTGCTCGTGGCGCGGGGCACGCCACTGTCCGTTGATGTACAGGTTATGATAGGGCTGTCCGTTGTCTGACATGTTGGTGGCCTCCGGGGAATTACTCGTCTATGGGGACGGCGACATCAGCCGGCACGGGTAAACCGAGCTCGGCAAGACGGATGATGGCGTCATAGGACGTCACCTGGAAGATTTCACCGACGACATCGGGGGTCCGATCGGGTTCCGGCAGCGCGCGAACCCAATCTTCCGGCATCAAGAGGCAGCGCGCAAAGTATTTGATCGCGCGGCGTGAAGCGGGCCAGGGCGTATCCAGCCCGGACTGGCGAGCGGAGACGCTGTCCGACAACATGCGATAGAGCAGGCGGGCTTCGGCCAGGCGCGGCGCGTGGCGATACATGCCATGCCCCAGGATGAAACTTATCTGGCTAGGGTGCGGTTCCCACAAATCGCCGATCGGCTGCTTCAACATACGTTCGATCGGCACCGGCGGCTCAGTGATTTGATAACGCTCGAGCAGTGCGTCGACCAGCCGGTTAATGCGGGCGCGGGTTTCGGGCGGGAGCGCGGAAGCGGGTTCCGCGTAAGGTGTTGCGTCCATAGTTGCTCAACGCAAAGTGAGGCTGTGCACAAGGATTATACCATAGCACCCTGGCGAGTTTGGTATAATCCCCCGGCGACAGCAATCACTTGAGACGAGAACGCATGGCTAAATCACTCGACACCATTAGCTTGTACGTGCGGCGGCAGGCCAACAATCCGCTGCGCTATATCTGGGAACAATTCTGGTTGTTTATCCTGGGCTGGATTCCCACTATCGTGGGGATTGCGATCCGCGGCGCGCTCTACCGGTTGATCCTGAAGATGGACGGCATGGCGGCGATCGAGCACAACGTCCGCCTGCGCTATGCCTCCAATATCCACTTGGGCCAGCGCGTCTACCTCGATTACAACACGTACATCCATGCCTGCCCCAACGGAGTCACCATTGGCGACGATACGCTGGTGATGCACGGCTCGGTGCTGCATGTCTATAACTTTCGTGGGATGAAACAGTCCGGCATTCGCATTGGCAAGAACAGCCTCATTGGCGAGTACAACGTCATTCGCGGGCAGGGCGGCGTGACGATCGGCGACCGGGTATACACCTCGCCGTTCGTGCAAATCGTGTCGGTCAATCACGTCTTTGACGATCCCAACGTGCCGTTTGTCGATCAGGGCATCACCGCGGAAGGGATTGTGATCGAAGACGATGTGTGGATCGGATCGGGCGCGGTAATCACCGACGGGGTGCGCATCGGCAAAGGTGCGGTGGTGGCGGGCGGAGCCGTCGTTACGAAAGACGTGGACCCTCTCACGATTGTCGGTGGCGTGCCCGCGAAGGAAATCCGCAAGATCACGGGCGAGAAGACGACGGGCGACAAGACGATCTATCACCTCTAGCCAGACGACGGTTATCATCTCCTCATGTCACGCTTCACGCGCTACGCCTCGGCACGCAACCTCTTGCTGATTTCTACGGCGCTTGTCTTGATCGTGCAGACGATGTGGTTTGTGCGCAGCGCTTCCACGCGCGGCTTTGCCACCGGCGATGCGGGCGTGAAGTTGTGGCAGGTGCAGGGCATCGCGCACACCGGCGACCTGCACGCTCCGCTGGATTATCCCGGCGCCGTTTATGATCCCGAACATCAATATTCGCCGTTCGTCGAGCCGTGGAGCATGTGGTTTGACGGCAAACCGTACGGCGAATACACTTCGCCGTTCATCTGGATTAGCGTGCCATTGTACGCGGCCTTCGATCATGCCGGTTTGCTGCTGCTGCCGTGGTTGAGCGGCGCGTTGATCATCTTCATGTCGGCGTGGCTGGCCTGGCGCGTCAGACCCGATCGATCGGCGGCGCTCGTGCCCATCGTCGTGGGCCTGGGCAGTCCGCTGCTGCTGTATTCGCTGGAATTCTGGGAGCATACCCCCGGCACGGCCTTGGCGGTCTTCGCGCTGGTGGGTGTGGTCAAAGCGATCGATAGCCGCAGGCGCGCTGGTTGGTTGATCGCTGCCGGGGCGGCGATTGGCTTAGGCTTGACGATGCGTGCAGAATTGTACGTGTACCCGATCGCCGTTATCAGCGGGCTGGTGTTTATCCGATCGGCTTTGCCGCTGATCCGATCGATCGTATGGCTGGTCGTCGGCGGCCTAATTACTGCCGGGCCGTGGTGGCTATATCAATTCCTTACGTGGGGTAGCCCCTTCGGACCGCGTTTGCAGCAGAACGTGCCGGTGCTGGGCGGCACGGAAATGCTGGCGCGCCTCGGCGATTCGACCGGTCGCAACTGGTCGATGTTGTGGCCCGCGCAAGGAGAAGGCCTGGCCGTGGTGGTCGGGCTGTTGATCGCGTTGATGCTGGTGGCGCTGATGACGTGGGTGCTGAAGCGCAAGATATTGTGGATGGCGGATGTTGGATTTTGGATTGGCCTCGCGATCTTGATGATGCTGGCTGCGCTGCTGGTCTGGCACTTGCTCCGCGGTCAACGCCCCGACGATCTGCTGGTCACCTTCCCGTTTGTTTTGTTGTTGATTCTTCCCGCACCTCGCATGAGTCATCAGCAATCAGCACTCAATACGCAGCACTGGCTCATATCCCGCTTCCTCACGATTGTCCCGATGGCCTTCGTCGTGCTTGTGCTGCTCGCTAGTCCATTTCAGGGCGGGGTGCAATGGGGGCCGCGGTTTCTGCTGCCGATCATTCCGCCCCTGGCCGTCGTGATCGTCGATCGCCTCGCGGGCCTGTGGGCGCCGCTGACACGATCGGCGCGCGTAGGCCTGGCCGCGGGAGTGATCGCGCTGCTGCTGGCGGGGTGCTATTCCTCGTGGCTGGGGGCGCAGTTCGTGCACAAAGCACAGATCGCCAGCGAGTTCATGTCTGAGATGATCAGGCACATGCCGGAACGTGTGGTGGTGACTGATGCGTGGTTCCTGCCGCAGATGGCGCCGTACACGCTGAGCGAAAAAATCTGGCTGATGTCGGAAGATGACAAACGGATGCGTAATGTGCTGCAATACTTACGCAAGCAGACCGATGAGCCGGGGTTCATCTACGTTTCGGCGTTGACGTGGGCGCACATCGACCCCCAGCCGATGATGGGGCCGCGCATCGCGCCGGTGGAGGGGTTCGAGAAGATCTATGTCGCTGCACCGGAACAATATGTGGAGATCAGCCGTTATCAGTTGTTGAAGTAGAGGTCACGCGATCCAATAGCCCTTTGTAAACATCAAGGCCAGCACACCTTGCAGCATCAACGACGGGATCAAGATCAAGCGATCGGCCCACTCGCGTTTGCCGATCTGCGCCAGCGCGATGAAGGCCGGGAACATCGGCACCACGAAGCGCGGCATGGAGATCAAATCGCCGCCCACGAGTTGGAACAGCAGCACCGTCAACATGTAGACCCCGTAGACGCGCGGCAGTCGCGCCCACACTTCCACGGTCATAATCAGAAAGAAGATCGTCGCCGCCATCACTGCGGCGCTTTCCGTCGAAGGCACACCGTTCAAAAAGCCGAAGAGATAATTCGCCAGCGTCGTGCCGGGTAAGGTGGGAAACGCTTCGGCGCGAATGCCTTTGAAGAATAGCGTTTGAATTTGAAAGTACGGTGAGAAGTAGCCGGCCGGTTGACCGAACTGCGCATTGAGATACAGATTGAAAGCCAGCACACCCAATGGCGCGGCAAACACGGCCATGATACTCGCGCGCGGCGGGCGAGAGTCTGCCGCAGCGCCTTGAGCAAAGCTTTGTCGCAACCATTCATACCCCAACGGCACGATCAGCAATGCCCCGTGCAAGCGTGCCAGTCCCGCCAAAAACGCAATACCGCCACTCCACCACCATTGACCTCGCCGCGCAAAGTAGAACGCGCCCAGCACGCACAACAGATACAACGCCTCGCTGTAACCGATCGCCAGATAATACGCTGCCGGAAACGCGATGAGATACAACACCGCCCGCTGCGCCGTGCTCGGATCGTCGGCCTCGCCGAGCGCGAGTTTGTACAGCACCATACAGGCAAACAGCGTCAACAGCGTGGACACGATCGCGCCGCTCGCCTCGACGGGCAAACCGGTAGCCTGTTGAATGACTCCATGGACCAGCGGAAACAGTGGAAAGAAAGCCACGTTGGTCGCTTCACGCTCGCCCGCATATTGATAGCCGTTCTCCGCGATGCTGCTGTACCACAACGCATCCCAACGATGCCAGGTACCGAAGGCCGCCTGCGACCACGACGTGACAGGCTGTGGCAAGACCTCCGGGCAGCACTCGCGCACGCCTTCCACATCGTGGCCGATAATTGGAATCAGCACCAGCACGATGCGCCAGACAAGAACGATCATCAGGATGTTAAGATAAGGAGACTTGACCGCAGACGATTGACGGCTGACCGCGTCCGATTGTTCGTGGTCCGTCGTCCGTCGCTTCAACCGCAGCGCGATGAGATACGCGCCTACGATCGTCGCAGCAATCCACGGGCTGTTGTGCGCAATCCACAGGCGATACCCGATCACGCCGATGGCTTCGGCGCTCAGCAGAATCAGGGCGATCATGAAGCTAGCGCGCGTACTCAACCCGATCGTTTTACTCAGCCCGTACAGAGCAAGTACGCTGGCGATGAGCAGCGCCACCACCAGCACGGGCGGCACGATCAACCCCGCGCCATAATCCAGTCGAATCTGATCAACGAAGAGACCCAGATCACGCTCGTCAGTGCTGTCGGGCAGGGCCTCTCTCGGGCGGAACGTATTCGAGCGGAGATCAAGGATAGCGTCGCCGCGTAGGTCAGCAGCAGGCAGATCGAAGTCGTAGGCGGCAAGATCGTTTGTTGGGGTGAAAGAAACGACCTTCTGACCGTTGAGCGAAATCGTGACCGGATTGAGAACGAGTGGCGCAGGTCGAAATTCGTGCAGTTGCAGATAAAGTCTCAGCGGCACGCCGCCGCCTACGCCGGGCAGCGTGACTTGCGCCTCGCCGCTGGTCCAGCGATACGTGACGCCGAACGTCTCTTCGTTGGAATAGAAGCCGCGCGTCAGGTAGATCTCTTCGACGGGCGAACTCATCTCCAGTTCAATCGGCGGGCGGAACTGATACGCGATCGCTAGCGCCACAGCTGAGATGATCAACAACCATATCCACGGTTTACGCATTAGCGTGAAGCCTCCCCGTGGGACTGATTACTCGTCACTTATCACTCCATACGTTCTCAGCAACAAGCGATTTTCTCCATCCCGTGTTACGAATCGCTCAAGCATGAGGCTGTGAAAAGGTGACGCGGCAACGAATTGCGCAAAATACAGACCCAGCAGGATGACCAGGCCAAGATAGCGCCAGGGAGAAATGCGGAGATGGAGAAAGTCAGCGCGGTTCAAAATGGGAACGGTGATGGCAGTCAAACCAATAAGGGCGCGGCCGCCGGTGCCGCGTCATATGTGGCGCGCTTCGCCCCTACGGTGCACACGATCTCAGGCAGCTTTGTTGCGCGAACGCAGACCATAGAACAAGGCCACACCCGCTAGCAAAATCAGAGCACCACCGCCTAGCAAGGTGATTGGAACTGAGCTATTGCCGTTGCTCGTGGCAGCAGCGGCTTCGACCGTAGGCGCGAGTGTCGGTTCCAGAGTCGGTTCGGGTGTAGGTGGAGCATCTTCGCGCGTGCCCAACATGATGCTGACGTTGGTGCCGGCCAGCAGCGACATCTGCCACGCGGAATCGGTGGTCGCGAGGCGATCGGCCGGCAGCTGCGTGTTGACGGCGTAGCGGCCATCCGGCAGCGTGCTGAAACAGTACGGCTCTTGTGTGCCCGTTGTCGTGTAGTTGGCCGAGGTCTTGCCATCCACGCTCTTCACGTCAAAGACAATACCAGACACCAGCGGTTCGTTGGCTTCACGCATCAGATTGTTGTTGAGATCGTCAAAGGCTTGCACACACAATCCCGAACTGGCTGCGATCACCAGCGGCGTGGCTGTCGGCGAAGTTGAAGTGACTGCGACCGTTGGCGCAGCCGCTACGGTAGGCGTTGCGCTGGGCGCAGTGGTCGTTGTCGGCCGCGGTGTTATCGTCGCTACGCGCGTGGCTGCCGGAGTCGGCGCCTGACCGGAGACGTTGATAACTTGTCCCACCTGGATGACGCTCTCGCGCGTGAAATCGGCGTTGAGCGCCAATAATTGATCGAGGGTCAAGTTGTAACGCTGCGCAATGAGCGACAGCGTATCGCCTGCTGCAACTGTGTAAGTCGTGGCGTCAGGCGAAATCGTCGGCGCAGGACCGGGCGTACCGGCTGGTTGTGTGGGTTGTGCAGCTTCAGTGGGCGCTGTGGTGGGAACAGGGCCTTGCCCGGTCACCACCAGACTAGCGTTGTCTACAAAGGTTTCGACGTGTTTTTGAGAATACTGCGGCGCGGACCAGATGAACACCGTGGCCTTGTCGCTCTGGGCAACCGCTTCAATCGCTTGCTGCCCGTAGGCATCCAAAGGATTGGCATATGAAGACCAGACGACGTTGTCGCTGAATGGGTTGGTGCCGCCAGTCGGGTCGATGCCCACGCGCACAGAATTCTCGCCTGCTTCGTACGAATAGCCAAGGCGGCCAGCCGGACCAAAACAACCTAGATCATTGCTGCAATTGAAGGCCTGCGTGAAAGCGGAAAACTGCAGGCGCGCTCCGGGCGTGAGGCCGCTCACCTGCTGGTAAACGCCGGCGATGTAGGTGTAGTAAGAAGCACCCCATTTCTGCGCATTGCCTGATATCGAGCGTGGCGGCACGCGCGAATCCTGCGGCTGGGCGGGACGATAGCCGGGTACGCCATAGGGCTTGCATGTTGCCGGAGCCTTGTTGCCGCACGAGGTGGGATAGGTGACGCCATCGGGGGTAAGGTACCAGGCTTGCCACGCTGTGGCAACGCCCTGCGCATCAAACGGCTCTTCAAAGCCGGGATTCGTCAGTAGTTCGCCGGATTGCGGCTGAAGTGATCGGGCAGTCACCAGGCCGATCGGCATAGCCACCACCAACACACCGATCGAGATCCACATGATGAAACGCGAAATCAAACGCAACATATTCTCCTCCACAGCAGGTACCCCCGGTGGGATTTGAACCCACAGCCTGCGGATTAGAAGTCCGTCGCTCTGTCCTATTGAGCTACGGGGGCGATTACCGCTCCGCTGGCGCTGTGCGCTGCCCGGCGGCCGAGCGCAGCGAACGCTCAAAATCACCGCCGGCGACAAATGCGCAGAACTCGTCAATACTCACGAAGACTCGAGTTGCCAGACAGCGGACAACCCAATTATAAACCAAAGGCGAAATGGCAAAGATAGGCTTTTCGCCGCGATAAGCTTCCCACATTTCCAGCGCCGTGCCCATGCTGGCTTCCGGCACAAACACCACCGCGGCATCGGCCTGGCCTGCGAGCTGCGCCAGGGCAATCAGCGTGCGACGTGCTTCGTCGGTGTTATACACGACGCTGTTGGGATGCATCTCAAACGGATCGATCACCTCGACGTTGGGCAGGTGACTGCGTAAACACCGGCTGATGAGCTGCCGATAGTCCTGCGCGTCGATGGTGTTCTCGTGTCGCGACCCTTGCATGATGCCGCCGACGAAAATCCGCCACGGACCGCCGTCCGCCCGATCGGATCCGCCTACCACTGGCGGGAACAACCGCACATGATCACCGGCGTGCAAAGGGAATTTCAGGTCGGCCTCTTCGCCGTTGACGAATACGGCATGCACCCGCTGGGGCGGAATGCCAAAATGCTCAGCGGCGTGCCGTGCCACCGCTGCCTCGTTCACATCGATCTCAAATTGATCGACCTTCACTCCCTGGGGGCGGTAGTCACGCAGGATGCCGTGCAGCTTGACGGTGATCTTCATCCGTGGATGGGTCGAATGCCCTGATAGACCTGTTTCCCGCCGATGGTTCTGAGGATGGTCTCGGCATCCCGATCGATCCGTTCGGCGAGGTCGCGCGGGGTCAAGGGCAGATTGTCGTTGGTCAGAAAAATGCGGAAGGCCGCATCCACGATGCTGGAATGCTCACCGATGAAGCCCGGCTGCTGGGCGCAGTGCGCCTGCATCAACAGCACCAGCGCGTCCATGCGTTTCACCTCAGCCGTCAAGGGATCGATCCAATCCACCAGGTCGCCGTCCAGGTCGGCTTCGGCCAACTGCTCGCGATGCTCGGCGCACAAGTGGCTGCGCAGGTAGACGCGTAGATCGCGATCTCCTTTGTTCCACCATTCGTAATCGATGTGAAACGGCGTATCCAGCGTCGGTCGCAGTGAGCGGATGGGTTTGGTAGGAAGTGTCATGAGCCAGAAAGCCACGCACAGAAATCGGCGGCTCCGCTGAGCGTGCCGCCGCTGATTATACCACTTTACGCGCTTGACCAGCGCCGTCGCAGGCTGTAACTTCGACCGTTAGCGAGCCAGCCAATAGCCATCACCCATGGCGCGGAACTTGGATTGGGTGATCAATGCTGCGAACAAAGGACCGGGCGGTATGCGCTTGATCAAGTTGATGGCCGCGTATAGGGTCCGGGCATGCACGTTGCCCTGCGGACTGAGTTTGGCCAGCTCCGGCAGCAGCTGTTCCAGCACGTCGGGCATAGACGTGCCGCGTTCGCTGAGCTGCAGCCAGACCTTATCGATGCTCAACGGATCGTCCACAAACACGATCATTTGATCGTCGTAGTCGCACGAGATAGGGCGCTTGAGCATTTCGAACGTCAAGCGGCCATCCTTGGGCACAGCGACGCGTATCCACTCGCGGCGCACGCGGTTGCCCTGCAGGCTCACAATCACCACGCCCGGCTCCGATCCGCGCCGCAGTTCAACGTAGGCGCCGGTGGGAACGTCGTTGGCGTTATACCAGGCATCCAGGCCAAAGGCGTAGTTGCGCTCACGCACTACCCAGCCAAGCCAGCGTTTGCCCGTACGGGCATCTTCAAACTGGAAGCGGATGCGATGCGTGCGCCCTGAAGGGAACAGCTTGCCGATCGTCGGCGAAAGCGGCACCGTGCCGCTGCGGCGATGTGGATACATCAGCGTGAAGGTGACTTCATCGACTGGCTCATCGGGGGCGGGCAGCTGCGACAGTTCATCGTCGATCGAGCGTTCGGCGCGCAGCAGGTCGGGCGTGAGCACGCCCTGCAAGACATCCTGCGGTGTGTATTTCAGCCACAGCGGAGTATTGATCACTTCTGCCGGTTCAAGACGATTGAGGAACCATACGACTTCGCCAGCCGGGCCGACTTCGTCAAAGCGCTCGTCGTTGAACAGCGCGTGGTTGAGCGAGAAGATCTGCAAAGCGCGGTTGACTTCGGCGGGCAGACCCAATTCGGGCAGCAGCGCTTCCGTCGGGAGCGGGCCGCCGCCGTTCATGTCCAGTATTGCTTCGGCAATGTTCAACTGGCCTTCGTTGATTACCACCAACAAACTGCGCGGAAACCACTTGCCCGCCAGCCATATAAACTCGGGGCTGTTATGCAGCAGCTCGCGCAGCTGTGGGACGAAGGTGTCTTTGTAACGGGCGTAGATCCGTTCGGGCGGCACCAGCTCATCGGTGGGTGACAGCAACACAGTGTCGTCGTTCAAGCGATGATCGCCGGCAAATTCGGCGGTGAACTCGCGTACTCCGCCGCCGTCTATCTTGACTTGAATGACCTTGAAGGGAACAGTCACGTCGGGGTTGTACCCGGCGCGCACGGCCGTCACACTGCCCACGGCAAAATCGAGCACCGGAAAAACCACTTGCTCGCCCACCTGGAACGTCCGCTTGGGCTGATACAGCGTGCCCTGAGCCTGCTGCTTGCGGCGCATGGTAGCTTCTTCTCGCTCGACGCGATGGCGAATGAGCGCCTGCGCCAGCTCGTCGCTGCTGCGAGGTTGTTCGTCTTCCACGAAGAGGTTGAGTAGTAATTCGCGATCGTCGCCGCTGAGGGTGAATCGGCTGCCCCAATACTCGGGACTCTGTGTTGCGCGGGTTGACACTGAAATTGGACTCCTGCTGCAAAAAGGCTAGGGTGTCTGCGCGCGGGATTATACCATGAACAATTAACAATGCCCAATGACGATTGACAAATAATCAATGTGCTATACTGATGATAGGCTGTTGGCGATCGACAACGGATGATTCAGAGGAGGCGGCGATGTTCGGCAAAGAGTTGAACGTGAAGCGTGAAGGATTCGAGTTGGTGTACCGCGCATCGGGGTCGATGGAGGCCGAGGTGATTAAAGGCCGCCTGGAGGCCTCGGGCATTCCGGCATTGCTGGATTCCGAATCGCACATGCTGCCGTTCTCCGTGTCCAATATGGGCGAGGTGCGCATTCTGGTGCCGATTGAGCGGGCCGAGGAAGCGCGCGAGTTGCTAGGGGCGGAGGGCGATGAGGAAGATGAGGAGCTGGATTCGGGCGACGCACAGGCCTGATGGCTTGTCGCTAATGACTGGCAATGTATTCGTTTCACGACGGGGCGTTGTGCACACGCGGGCACAACGCCCCGTTCGTTTCACTTGATGCTCAGTTCCCTGGCGTGATCAAGTCTTACTTCAACACTGATTCTCGCCTCACAGGTTATCTCATCGATGACGGTAGATTGCTGGAGGTCTGCTAACCGTTGAGTGCGGATTAGCACCAGTCCCTCACCTCACGATCAACACCAATACCGCATCCAGCGTGGTGCTGGTGATCAACGCCGTGGCGACGATCACGCCTGCCAGAACGGCGGCAATCGCCACATTGCCGCGCCCGATCTCGGCCCATTCGTCGATGCTGCCCGTCAGGCGCGTAAAGAGCCACAACGACAGACCCAGGCTCACCACGGCCAACACGATGCCGACGAGTACCTGCACGCCGTGCAGCAGGATGCGATAGGCCACCGCATCCGTGGCAGTTGCATCGAGGTTGAGCGCCAGCGGTGCGAGCGCCGGCCGCAGCACGATGCCCACGCCGATGATCATCGCGCCCAGGATCACGCCGACGGCGAGGTTGCCCTTGCGCAGCTCATTCCATTCGTCGATGCCGCGCGTCGCCTTGTTAAACACCCACACGCTGAGATACGCCACGATCGCCGCGGCGACGATCGCGACGATAAACTGCACACCGGAGAAGAAAAGGTCGGCCATGTTGGAAGCTCCTTAAAGTATCTACGGAAACACTTGTCGCGTAAACTGCATGGGATCGACATTGACGCCAAGCACGCGCATGTCCCAGTGCAGGTGGGCGCCGGTCGATAGGCCAGTATTGCCCGATGACGCAATGAGATCGCCTTGTTTCACCGTTTGTCCTGGCGTCACCTTAAACTCCGATAGATGCCAGTAGCCGCTGTACAAGCCCCAGCCGTGATCGATCACAATGGCATTGCCGCGCACAGCCAATGGTTCGGCGACCATCACCACGCCGTCGGCGGGCGCATAGACCGGTGTGCCGCTGCCGATGGCGAAGTCGGTGCCTTCGTGATAGCTGGTCATGGGGCCGCCACCGTATGATCGGCGTGTGCCAAAGGGCGAACTGATCCGAATGAATTGATCGACTGGCACGCGGAAGAGGCCACTCCAATAGCGCTGCGGATTGAACACGCTCCACGTAGCGTTGAGTTTTTCCCGTTCAGCGGCGATCAACGCCGGATCGAGTAGCTGCTGCCGATCGGGCGACAGGCGGATGTATTCCGAATTGTAATGGCCGGGGCGAATCTCAATGTTCGATGTGACGACTGACGGTGAGGCAGTCTCCTGCGTCGCGGTGATGACGAGGCTGTGCAAGCCCGGCACGACACCGTTGACCGGATGGGCGCCGACGCCGGCCAGACCAATGAAACGATCGCCGTCCTGCGCAAACGGAATGTTCCAGTCGCCGAATTGCCCGGTGAGTGAGACGGCTTGTGACGTTCGCACTGTTACTTCCATCACACTGCCTTGATACAACGGCAGTTGCCCAATTGCAATGTCAGTGAAGGGCTCGGGCAGGGGCGTGGTGGGCTGCGCCACACCTGCTCGATTCGATCGGGCGTCGGCGGGGATGATCAATTGCTGGTCGGGGATGATGAAGCCGGCCCGATCAAGCCGGTTCGTTTCGATCAACGAGCGCACCGTCGTGCCGTATTTCAACGCGAGGCCGAACAGCGTCTCATGCGCTTGCACCGTGTGAAGACGATTGACAACCGTCGCCGGTTTGCCAACCGGTGAGGTTGGGACAGCTTCAGATGATGCCGGAATGATCAACTTCAGGCCGACGTAGATCAAGTTCGGGTTCATCAAGCCGTTGGTTGTGGCCAGCTCAGCGGTCGTCAGGCCATAGCGCAGCGCGATGCTTGAGAGCGTATCACCCGCTTGAACAACGTAGATCGTCTGAGCGGATTCTTGCGCGACGGCCAGACGCAATCCAATCGGGCTGCCCAATCCGATCGAGAGGGCCAGCAGGCCGCTCAGCACCAGGATGCCTACTTGTCGTCGCACGCGATCATTCCTCAAAATGCAACACTTCACCGATCGTGATTCGATCCAATAATGCCGGCGGACCTTCCAACACGTAACGAGCGGTTTGCGGTGAAGCATAATACGGCCGCCATGATTTGGCCAGCGCTTTATGCACCACCTGAAAGTTCTCGTCCAGCCAGACGGCGGCAATGTCGAACGGCACAAAGAACATGTGAATCGAAGTCGCGGCGATACTCGATCGGGTTTCGGCCAGCACCAGGCCTTCGTCGGGATCAATCGAGCGGCGAAACATCAGCCCGCGCAGTTTCGATCCGAACGTCGCGCACCACTTCACCCGCTTGAGCAGCAGCTGCCCTTGCGCATTCATCACTCTCATCGTGCCTCGCCGCCCTCGATTATACCTGACCCGCACCAACAAGTCAGCCGGGCTACCCGATCGGGCACAAAGCGGTTTGACCATTTTGCCAGTCGGCGCTAGAATCCCGCTTCGATCCTTGGAAGGGAGACGATTAACTTGAATCATTATCAAATCACGCCCCCTGTTTTTTCGCTGCCCAAGCAACTCGCTGAGCTGGGCGACCTGGCCTACAACCTGTGGTGGTCGTGGAATCCCGAAGCCCTGCGCTTGTACCGCCGGATTGATCCGGTGCTGTGGGAGCGGGCCAGCCACAATCCGGTGCGTTTCCTGCAGCAGGTGGCGCGCAGGAATCTGAATGCCGCCGCGCAGGACAATACTTATCTTGAGAGTTATCGGCGCGTGCTAGCGGCCTTCAACAAATATATCGATGCCAACGCCACGTGGACCCGATCGACATATCCGCAGTTGAACGGCCGCCCGATTGCCTATTTTTCCACCGAATTCGGCCTGCACGAAGCGCTGCCCATGTACGCGGGCGGCCTCGGCGTGTTAAGCGGCGATCACTTGAAAGAAGCCAGCGATCTGGGTCTGCCGCTGGTGGCGGTGGGCTTCCTCTATCGGCAGGGCTACTTTCGCCAGTACATCACGGAAGACGGCTGGCAGGAAGCCATCAACGAAAACCTCAACCTGGCTGAGTCGGCGATCTTGCCGGTGCTCGAGGAGGACAAACGACCCTTGACCGTGCAAGTGGAGATGTTCGATCGGGTGGTGTCCGCGCGCCTGTGGCACATCCAGGTGGGCCGCGTGCCGCTATTCCTGATCGATACCGATGTCGAGGGCAATGCTCCAGCCGATCGGGAACTTACCACGCGTTTGTATTACAGCGATCTGGAAGCCCGCTTGCAGCAAGAGATCATCCTGGGTATCGGCGGTGTGCGCGCGCTGCGCGCGCTGGGATACAATCCGGAGGTGTGGCACATGAACGAAGGCCATTCGGCCTTCAGCAGCCTGGAGCGTCTGGCGGAACTGACGCAGGCCGGCGATTCATTCGAGCAAGCCCTGCAGAAGATCCGCTCCACGACGATCTTTACCACACACACGGCGGTGCCGGCCGGTCACGACATGTTCCCGGCCTGGATGATGGAGAAGTACTTTGCGCACTACTGGCCGAAGCTGGGGCTGGATCGCGATCAGTTCATGTCATTGGCCTCCGAGCAGCAGCCGTGGGGCGAGGTGTTCAGCATGTCGCTGCTGGCGATTAAGGCTTCAGAGCGCATCAACGGCGTGAGCGAGCTGCACGGGCAGGTCTCGCGCAAGATGTTCGCGCAGCTGTGGCCCGATCGGCCGGTGGACCAAGTGCCCATCCAACACATCACGAACGGCGTGCACACCGGCGCGTGGTTGGCGCGGCGCATGGGCATCCTCTTCAATCACCATCTGCCGGACGATTGGCGTTTGCGTCTTGACGATCGGGAAATGTGGGATGCCGTGCTGAATATTCCCGACGCGGAGCTGCTGGAAGTGCGCCGCCACTTGAAGCGCCAGTTGGTCAGCTTTGCGCGGGAACGGGCACGGGCCATGTGGGCCAGCGGCAATGCGCGCGCCGTGCAGATTGTGGCGGGCGGTGTGCTGCTCGATCCCTATGCGTTGACCATCGGGTTTGCCCGGCGCTTTGCCACTTATAAGCGCGCGACGCTGTTATTGCGCGATCCGAAACGGCTGGTGCGCTTGATCAACGATCCAGCCCGCCCGGTGCAGATCATCTTTGCGGGCAAAGCGCATCCAGCCGATGAGCCTGGCAAGCGCGTGATTCAGGAATTGTATCGTTTCGTTAAAGAGGCGGCGCTCGGCGGCCGCATCGTTTTCCTGGAAGACTATGACATGAATGTGGCGCGCCATCTGGTGCAGGGTGTTGACGTGTGGCTGAATACGCCGCGCCGCCCTATGGAAGCCAGCGGCACCAGCGGCGAGAAAGCCGGCCTCAACGGCGTTCTGAATTTCTCAGTGCTGGATGGTTGGTGGCGCGAGGGGTTCAACGGCGAGAACGGCTGGGCCATCGGCGGCGATGCCGACTATGATGATCCCGAAGCGCAGGATGCGGCCGATGCCGAGGTGTTGTTTGACACGCTGGAGCAGTCCATCGTGCCGCTGTACTACGACGTCGATCCGCGCACCGGCATTTCATCGGGCTGGATGCGCATGGTGAAAGAATCGATTCGCACCGTGGCGCCCATGTTCAGCACGGCGCGCATGTTGAAAGAATACACCACCGAGATGTATCTGCCGGCGGCAATGGGCGGCGCCAAAGTTTAATTGCGGCAGCATAGGATAACCTCACGGAGGCGTGGGGCCACGGAGACATCATTTTCGCAACTCTGTGACACCGCGCCTCCGCGTTCGTTTTTCAGGTGATGACCATGCCCCCACTGCTTGCCATCGGTTCAGCGGCGCTCGACATCAAAGCTCGGCTTACCCGCGCGCCACTGCCCACCACGGACGTCCCCGGCCAGATCACGTTGAAGCCCGGCGGGGTAGCGCGCAACATCGCCGAGAACCTGGCGCGGTTGGGTGTGCCGGTTGTGTTTGCGGGCATCATGGGCGATGATCCGCAGGCGCGCCTGTTGATCGAATTGTCGCGCGCGGCGGGCCTGAACGTGCATCCGCTCACCCGATCGGCTCCTGCGCCCGATGATCTCTATCGCCTCAAGCTACCTGATGTTCTTCCAACGGCCACACTCAACGTCGTCCTCGCTCCCGATGGCCGGCAGATCGCGGGCGCGTTCAGCGGCGACATCCTTGATGCGCTGCAACCCGGCGATCTCGATCGACTTCAAGACTTGATCGACGCGGCTCCCGCCATCCTGGGTGACGGAGGCTTGCCCGCCGATGTGCTGCTGCGCCTGCGCGAGATGCTGCCGGAAGACGCCTTCTTCTACAGCAATCCCGGCTCGGTGGCGCTGGCGCCGCGGCTCGCACCGCTGCTCGATCGGCTGGACTTGATCACCTGCAATCACCTTGAAGCGCAAGCCTTGACGCAGATGAAGGTGGACAGCCCCGCAAAACTGATCTCATCCGCATTGATCCTCGTGAAGCAGGGAGTGCGCCGGGCAGTGGTCACCTTCGGGGCGCGTGGCCTGGCCTACGCCGACGAAGAACGCAGCTTGTATCAACCCGCGCGGCCTGCGCATCTCGTCGATGCGACCGGTGCCGGAGATGCATTGGCCGCTGCCGTGATTGAAGCCCTATTGCGCGACGAACCGATCGGCGTGTGTTTGCAGCGCGGCCTCGCGGCGGCAGCAATCACGTGTGAAGCAGAAGACACCGTTGCGCCGTCCATGTCGCTTGCGGCGCTGGAGCAAAGAACTCGATCCACGAATTTACACGAATGATCACGAATCTTTTCGTCTGGGAGGTGCAACGATGACCGACTTGCTCTTCAAGGATGAAGCTTATGCTATCGTTGGCGCAGCCATGGAAGTCTACAATCAGTTAGGGCCGGGCTTTTTTGAGGCGGTCTATTAAGAAGCGTTCGAAATTGAGTTGAGTGAACGTGGTATTCCGTTTGTTTCGCAGAAAGAACTACGGATACTGTACAAGGGGCGGCCTCTTAAAAGGACTTACACGCCCGATCTGGTTTGCTACGACAAGATCATCGTGGAACTCAAGGCGCTTGAGCGGTTGACGAGCAAAGATATGGCGCAAGTGCTGAACTACCTCAAGGCTACGGGGCTTCGTCTTGGTCTGCTCATTAATTTTGGCAACTCCGAAAAACTGGAATGGGAACGTCGGGTCAAGTAGAATTAGTGCAGATTCGTGTTAATTCGTGGATCAATCCATGCCTGATTACGAACTTCGCCCTGACAACTGGCGTACCTGGCCCGCCGAATTTTTCGATCGGGAAGACCCGACGCCCGACGAGCCGTTTTATCTGGAACCACGCAAGGTGGTGCACATCGATCTATACGCCATCCAGGCCGTCACCGATCTCTATCGCGAACTCGTGCCGGCTAACGGGGTCGTGCTCGATCTGATGAGCGCGTGGCGATCGCATTTACCCACCGAGGTGAAGTATCAGCGCGTGGTGGGGTTGGGCATGAACGTCGAGGAAATGGCCGACAATCCTGAGTTGAACAAATTTGTCATGCACAACCTCAACTCAGGCGAGCCGCTGCCTTATGAGAACAACACCTTCAATGCGGCGTTATGCGCCGTCTCGGTGCAGTACCTCACGCGTCCGGTGGAGACGTTCACAGAAGTGGCGCGTGTCCTGAAGCCCGGTGCGCCCTTCATCGTCACCTTCTCCAATCGCTGCTTCCCGACGAAAGCCATCAACCTCTGGCTGCACACGGACGATCAGGCGCACATGCAAATCGTCGCATTGTACTTCCTCGCCAGCGGCCAGTTCGATAACATCGTCTATCAAGATCGCTCGCCCGGCCCGCAATTCGATCCGTTGTATGCCGTGTGGGGTAGAAAACGTAAGGCAAGTTGACAACACGCGCTGTGCAGTGCTTCGCCTGCTCTACGTTTGGCTCGATAACTTCACCCACATCCGCAGCACTTCCGCCACGCTCCACGCTTGAGCGGCGCAGCCGCGCGGCAAGTGCGGCGCAGCGCCGTAGAACACTTCGCTGATGCTACCCACACAAAGATCGTGCAGGTGCTGCTCGAAGGGGCGCAGATAGCTCAGCGCCATCTCGCGATCGTGATAGACGTGGTAGTGCGCCTCGGCAAATGGGCCGATCAGCCAGCTCCACACCGTGCCCTGATGATACGCGCCGTCACGCGCATAGCGATCGCCTGTGAAGATGCCCTGATAGTCCTCGTGCGTCGGCGCGAGTGAACGCATCCCGTAGGAAGTCAGCAACTGCTTCGCGCATACATCGATCACCGACTTGGCCGTTTCGGGCGAAAGCAAATTGGGTTCAAGAGAAAGCGCAAAGAGTTGATTGGGTCGCAGTGATGCGTCATTGCCACTTGGGCCGTCGATCACATCGTAGAGATAGCCACCTTCAGCGAACCAGTAGCGCTGCCGAAAACTCTGCGTCGCTTTCTCCGCATGCTTCAAAAAGCCAAGGGCGTCTTCAGCGTAGCCGAACTGCTTTGCGAACTTTGCTATCAGGCGCAGGGCATGAATCCACAAGGCATTGATCTCCACCGGCTTGCCGATGCGCGGCGTCACCACCCACTCGTCCACCTTCGCATCCATCCAAGTCAGCTGCACGCCCGGTTCACCCGCGTATACCAGGCCATCCGCATCGACGTGAATCTGATAGCGTGTGCCCTTCAGGTGCCACGCGATGATGTCCTTCAACACCGGATACAACTCGCGCACCAGCGGCCACTCATCGGTCGCTTCGACTACGGCGTTGACGGCGTGGAAATACCACAGCGTTGCATCGACCGTGTTGTATTCTGGCTTTTCACCCTGATCGGGAAAACGGTTGGGCAGCATCCCCTTATCGACAAAGGCCGCAAACGTCTTGAGGATCGTCGTCGCCACATCATAGCGTTGGGTCGTGAGGCACAGACCGGGCAGGGCGATCATCGTGTCGCGGCCCCAATCGCTGAACCAGTGATAACCCGCGATGACCGTCTTGCCGATTTCTGATCCGAACCGGCGATTGACGATGAATTGATCGGCGGCCAGCACCAGCTGCTGAATCCATGGCGGCTGATCTGCAAGACCCGATCGTTCGATCAGCGCTCGCTCGCGCTTCTGTTCCACGTCCAACGCCGCTTGCCAATCGAGTGTGGCGTCTTCTTCCGTCGTCGCTGCCACGGCAATCGTCTCGCCAGGAAGTAGCGTGAGGCGAAACAGGCCTGTCTCAAAATAATCTTCGATGTCTGGCAGGCCGCGTTCGGTTTCAACGCGATGCTTGAAGCCGCGCCGCCAGCGATCGATTGGTGTGTACGCGCCGCGCGTGATCTTGACGAAGTACGATGTCGCACCCTCAAACGCTTCGACGCATATGCCGCCGGAGATCGCCGTTACCGCTGGCGTCCAGTCGCCTTGCGTCTCGTCGTGATGATCGCGATAGGTGCATAGCACTTTGAGATCGAGCGTGATCGGATCGGCGCCGCGCGCGTGGGTGTAGGTCACCAACGTCGTGTCGTGCTCATGCACCATCCAGGTGCGTTTCACCAACTGCGCTTCGGCTAGCGCGAACGTCCACGTTGGCACACGGCCGTCGAGTTGGAATGACTCGATCCATTGATAGCCGCGCGGCTCAATCGAATCGTCCACCCACTCATGGGTGTCGAGGTGATACGCCGTGCCGCGCAGGTGCGCTGTTGCCTCGATCTTGGCGACCAGCAAGGTGCGCGCCACCGGCGCGTCCAGCGCAGCGATCAGCAGGCCGTGATAGCAGCGCGTGTTTGCGCCGGAGATCGCACCGCAGGCATAGCTTCCGGTGCCGTTGGTTACCAGCCATTCGCGCCGCATGGTATTTTCCAGATCGCCGCAATTGTCGCGTCCGAATTCGATCATGATTGTGCCTCGCTGAAAATGAACCACGGAGTCACGGAGCCACGGAGTTTGTGCCTTGAACTGCTCCGTGGCTTCGTGCCTCCGTGGTTGGCTCGGAGTCTCGATCGGGTTTTAGGTGCGCAAGACCGAGTTATCGCCGCCGAAGCCGTTGGGTACGTAATCGTCGGCGGCCCAATCGTTTTCCCAGCGCTCGTCGTTGATCCAGTACTTGAACTGGTAAGCCTGTCCCACAGGCAGATTCAACGACACCGTCCACACGCCATCCTTCTTGCGCTTTTTCAACGGCGTGGCTTCCTTGTCCCAACCGTTGAAATCGCCCACGACCACCACCGCTTCGACGCCGTTGGCCGGAAGTTCAAAGGTGACCTTCACCTTTTTGCCGCTGGCCAGGGTTGTCTTCTTCAACATTGTTTGCTCCTCCAAAATAGATATGGCAAGGCAGGCGTAATTATAACCGACTTTTTGCGCGCGGCCCGGTAAGACAGGGATGAGAATACAACGCAAAAGTGCTGGTGGCTTTTTCGCAAACGCTCCCACTCGCTGTGCATGCCACGCTTCGCGCAGCGGTTGGGAACGGCGGACTGTCACCCGAAGGGGCCTTGCGCCCGCCCTACAGTTTGCGTCATACCCAAGGGATGATGAATTTAGTTGATTAGGCTGTTGGGCTCAGCAGGATGTGAATCTGCTCGACCAGGGTGGGCGTATCGATGCTTTTTTCCAGCACCACGTCGGCGCCGGCGGCGCGGGCCTGTGGAACATCTTCCGGGGTATCCAGATAGGAGGGCAGCATAATGATCCGCACAGCTGGTGCGGTCTGGCGCAGGGCTTGCACGATGATCTTGTTGAAGTGTGTGATGCGGCTGATGCCCAGAATGACCACATGCGGATGTCGAGCCAGGGCCACAGGCACCGTCTCGATGGTGCAGTCATGCGAGCCGACCACATCCAACGATCGATCGGCGCTGAGGCGCGGCCCGAGCGTTTGATAGACGATCGGGTTTTCACACATCAGCGCAATGCGAATTGGAGCGGCGGATGAGGGTTGCCCATTCATGGCAGACAGAATACAAAAATCTGCGATCCACGGGCAGTGGCAGATTGCACTTAGGCGGGGTGATTAATGACACAGATTAGGCCAGCGCGGCTTGATCGACCAGCCAGATGACGCGACCTGTCGTAGGCATAATGATTTGGGCTGGAAAACGCCGGGGATCAGACGGGCCATGCCAGACCGATTGGAGTGCGGCGGCTTTATCGCTGCCCGTAATTAAGAAGATCACAGTCGCAGCATGATTCAACACCGGCGGGGTCAACGTCAATCGATCGGCCTGTAACTTCTCCACGTATTGCGCAACAACCCAGCGCTGTTGCTCGTGTAGGGCCGGAGTGTGAGGAAACAGCGAAGCCGTGTGGCCATCGCTGCCCATGCCCAGCAAGATCAGATCGAAGCGCGGTAGTGCTCCGAAGACCACACGCAGTTCATCTTCATATTGCAGCGCGGCTTGCGCCGGATCGAATTCGCCTTTCAGGCGATGCACGTTCTGGGCCGGGATATCGATGCGTGATAGCAGGACGCGTTGCGCCAGGCCGAAATTGCTGTCGGGATGATCGGGTGGGACGCAGCGCTCATCCCCCCAGAAGACGTGAACGGACTGCCACTCGACCGGCTGTGTGATCAGCTGCTCGTATAGCAAGCGTGGCGTCGATCCGCCGGATAGCACAACGGTGAAGCGCCCTTGAGTGTCGATTGCCGATCGGGCGAGGGCCACAAACTGATCGGCTGCTTCACGCGCCAACGCTAGGGGATCGGGCCGTGCGACAATCTCAGGCGGCATCCGCATCGCCACAGTGTCCGCGCCACTCGCGGCTTTCGCCGAGGAATTTAGCGGCTTCATACGGCCCCCACGATCCGGTTTCGTAGAAGAACAGCGGCACAGCGCCGTTTTCCCAGGCGCGAATCACGGGGTCAATGGCCTGCCAGGCTAACTCGATCTCGTCGGAGCGTGTGAACAATGTAGCATCGCCCTGCAGCGCATCGAGCAGCAGGCGCTCGTAAGCTTCGGGCAATGCGGCATGATTGAAATCCTGTGCATACTGCATATTCATATCGACAGTCTGATGCTGCATGCCAGCGCCCGGCACTTTGGCCTCAAAGCGCAGGCTCATGCCTTCGTCGGGCTGAATGCACAACGTCAAGACATTGGGGGTTAACAGCTTGCCGGGTTCGAGCGGAAACAGCGAATGCGGCGGGCGCTTGAAGACGATCGAGATCTCGGTGGTCTTATCGGCCAGCTGCTTGCCGGATCGCAGGAAGAACGGCACACCCTGCCAGCGCCAATTGGCGATGTACATTTTGACGGCAGCAAAGGTAGGCGTTTGCGATTTGGGTGCCACGCCTTTTTCGGTGCGATAGCTGACATACTGCCCCGGCATGGTGTCTTTGGCTTCGATGGGGCGCAACGCTTGCAGCACTTTGACTTTCTCGTCGCGCAGCGCGCGGGCGTCAAAGGCATACGGCGGCTCCATCGCCGTGAGGGTTAACAATTGCAGCAGGTGGTTCTGCAGCATGTCGCGGCCCACGCCGGCGGTGTCGTAATAACCGGCGCGTGATTCCACCCCCACCGTTTCGGCCACGGTGATCTGCACATGATCGATGTAATTGCGATTCCAGATCGGCTCGAAGATGGCGTTGGCAAAACGGAAAACAATCAGGTTCTGCACAGTCTCTTTGCCCAGATAGTGATCGATACGATAGAGTTGTTCCTCGGCAAAGACCTCATGCACCAGTTGATTCAGCGCGACGGCCGAAGGCAGATCGCGCCCGAAGGGTTTTTCGATGATAAGGCGTGCCCAGCCGTGCTCGCGGCGATTCAGCCCCGCTGCGCCCAGGTGATGCACGATGGCAGGATAGGCTTCCGGCGGCGTGGCAAGATAGAACAGGCGATTATCGGCGGCGGGGGTATCCAGCCGATCGAGCAACTCGCTCAGACGCGGGTAGCCGGCAGCTTCGTCAAAATCAGATCGATGATAGCGCAGGTTGGCGGCGAATTTTTCCCACGCAGCGCTTTCGAAGGGAAGACGGCCAAACTGCTCCACGCCCTGCCGCATCTCAGCGCGAAAGGAATCATCGGTCCAATCGCGCCGCGCAAAGCCAATGATGCGGAATTGTTCCGGCAGCAGACCTTGCTGCGACATGGCGTAGAACGCCGGCAGGATCTTGCGGTGGGCCAGATCGCCGGTGGCGCCGAAGATGACGATGGAAAACGGTGAAAGCGGCTTGCGGGAATTGTTCATATTGGCCGTCAGTGACGTGTGTTTGTGTTATGGCAGGCGAGGCAGCTGGCTGAAGTGAGTATATCTCACGTACCGGCTCATGACAACCGAGCCGGGCGTCTGGTTTTTCTGGTTTATTCCACGGCTGAACGTAACGCTCGTACAGCGTGTTGCAAGCGTATGACAATCGTCAGGGAAAACAGGTAATTCAAGGGTTGACAGCGGGAACGATCATGGCCTATACTATTCATAGAACGGAGGATATCTCCCTTGCACAGTGTGGGCTGCAATTCAGCAGAAGTCTTTAGCGTGGTCGCCAAAGCACGATGGCCTTAACGGGCGTCGTGCTTTTTGTTTCAGACTATCTCACTCTCCCAAGGAGGCAGCGCATGAATTCAGAAATGGCGGTGAAGATCGAGAAGGGCATCAAGTATTCTTACGAGCCAGAGCGCTTTGAATTTACCCAGTTGAAGGTCAACGTGCGGGGCGCCCATCGTGTCCACCCGGTGGAGTTTGACGATGGCAACTGGAAGTGCAACTGTGAGTTCTTCATTACCCATCAGCAGTGCAGCCATACCATTGCGGTTGAGAAGCTGCTGGGCCGCACGCTGCCCGGCGCGATTCCGCGCATCAGTTAACTGACAATCGAATACAACAACGGACGAGGCGCACAGCGTGCCTCGTCCGTTTCCAGTTCTGGTAAAACCTCCCGGAGGCGTGCAGCCTCCGAGAGGTTCGTTGATCTACACTCGCGTGAGATATTCACCCGTGCGCGTATCGATGCGAATGGCATCGCCCTCGTTGACGAAAAGCGGCACCTGCACCCGATAGCCCGTTTCCACCGTCACCAACTTGCTAGCACCGGAAGCGGTGTCACCTCTCACGGCGACGTCGGCCTGCACGATCTTGAGATCGACCGTGATAGGCATGTCCACCCCCAGCGGCTCGCCGTTGTAATCCTGCACGATGACGTTCATGCCATCCTTCAGGTAATTCACCGCGTCGTCCAGCATCTTGGCGTCCAGCGCGATCTGATCATACGTGGAGGTGTCCATGAAATGATACAGATCGCCGTCGTGATAAAGGTACTGCATCTGCAGGTTCTCGATGCGGATATCCTGCACGCGGTCGCCCGACTGGAAGGTTCGTTCAAACGTCGCGCCCGTGCGAATGTCACGCACCTTGGTGCGGATGGTGGCATTGCCCCGGCCCGGCTTGTTGTGCGAGTATTCCAGCACGCGGAAGAGCCGGCCTTCCAATTCGAAAGTGGTTCCTTTGCGGAGTTCATTCACGTCAATCATAGGATAACAACTGCTCCTGGTTCGTTTTATTTGATGCCGCGCGGAGCATTCTGAGCGGAACAAAGTGGAGTCGACACTTGCACCTGCTCGCACCGCAGGTGCAGTGCAGGTGAGAATGCGCCTTTGACTGCGCTTCGCTCCGCTCAAACTGCGTAACGTAAGTCTCTGAGATAGTGGAGCGATTATACCAATCAGTCAGAGGTGGGTCAACTGGAAATCAAGGACATTCGGCCTGCGATCCCCCGATCGCGAATTGACCCATCCGCACGGCCCGATCTTCCGGCTTTTCACCGCTCGCGGTCGTGGGCGCCAGCCGCTCTCCGCTCGCTGGATCGTATAACCCAACCGCGATGGTGTATGTTCGATCGCGCGGCAATTGCGATATGTCGATCGGGTGCACATCCTCCGCCCGATTGCCCTTCGCCCACTGCCAGAACGGATAAAGACCCAGCAAGGGCGGGCTATCATGCTGCGCGGCCAGTGTGCCATCGGGATTGAGCACGTGCACAAACACATGCCAGTCACCGCCCGGATTGGCAAACCAGTTCAAGCGTACATGCAGCTGATCGCCACAGATGTCCCAGGTTGCCCGCTCCAATATCGCGGCATCACCAAACATGGCTACACTTGATTGAGCGGGTTCACTGGCGCTGGTTACCCCGCCCGCTTCAATCAATTCAATCTGTTCGGGCGCATAACGGGTAAGATACACCCGATCGGCATTCCGAATCTCAGCACCCAGTGCATCCCAGTCCAACGTAGGGCCGTAGATGCCGTAGTAATAAGCCTGCGGTTGAGAGACGTTATCGAACTGCACCGCTTTTGCGGGCAGGGTGCGAGCAATATTGGCCTGCAGAAAATCATCCATGGAGATGTCGCGATAAAACAGCAGCACACCCTCGTGACCGATCGGGTACCAATTGCGCGCCGGGCCAGCCCAGGCGGGCAGATTGACGAACAACAGCCGATCGCCTGGTTGCGCCCGAATTGCCGCGGAGATGATCGATTGTAGCGGCGCGGTGGTCATCGTGTAGAGGTCCACGCGTTGGCGCACAAACACAAACGCTGGAATCAAGACGGCAGCCGCGACGATCACTGCTGTCACACGGCGCCACACATGCTGCGAGTTGGATCCCCAAACGGCTTCGACAGCGCTGGCCCACATCAAAGCGGCTCCGACCGAACCGAGGTACATCAAACGCGGCGAGTTGATCAAATAGTTGTGTGACAATAGCACAACCGCAGGCGCAAGGCAGAGTCCGTACCATACAACGCCGAACACAAAGCGGTGAAATAGCCTAGCACGGAAGAGCAGTACGGCCACTATCGCTAGCGCGATCACTGCCACAAGCAACACGGCCGATTGATCTCCCAGCCCTCGATCCATGAGCCACTGGCCCACCGGTTGCAGGGGAAACGTCAGACCTTCCAGCACATAGACGAAATTTTGTAGGATAGGCTCCAGACTGCGAATAGCGACTGTGCCGGCGCTATCGGCTTGCTGGTTGTGATACCACAGATAGTAAACGACGGCGAGCAGGGCGAAAAGTCCAATCCACAACCAGCGGCGATTGCGAGGCGATCGGATGAACACAAACAAGGCGATTAGTCCCGCCAGTAGAAAACTGCCTTCGTTGCTGATGAAAGCGAGCAGGGCACAGCCCAGCGCGGTGATCAGCCAGCGGTAACGATCGGTCGTCTGAAATCGATCATAGGCCAGCAGGGCCAGCAGCACGAACAACGTCGCCATGGGATGCGTCAGCGATGCGGGCAACGGCACCACTTGATAAGCAAAGGGAAACACCACAAAGATCAACCCCGCCAGAATCGCCGGCCACCAGCGATCTTTCTGGTCCGCTAAGCGGCGGGCAAGCATCACGACGAGGAACGCATTGATCATGTGCAAGATCACGTTCAAGGCATGATAGACCAGCGCCGAGTCATTCCCAAATACGGTCTCGTAGAATTTCCAGGCGAGGAACTGCATCGGCCGGTAGTAAGGCCGACCCGCTTCGCTTACCAGGATCGATCCGAGTGTCTGGCCGCGCAGCCACACAAGATGCTGTAAGTCGTCAAAGAAAAACGGCAGGCGCAGCGCCGCGCCGTAGGCCAGTAGAGTCACTGTGACGATGAGGCTAATCGCGATAAGGGGTTTGAAGCGCGCCGAGTAACGCATAGTGCGTGTACGAGGTTACGGCTGTTGCGTCCACGCAGCGGCGGCTTTGGCGAGATCAGCATATGGTCCGCGGCGCACCGTGCAGTCCGGCAGCGATTGCAGGAATTGCTGGCCGTACTGTTTGGTCAGCAGGCGCTTGTCGAACACAGCCACCACGCCTCGATCATTCTTGGTGCGGATCAGGCGGCCAAAGCCCTGGCGGAATTTTAGAATCGCATCGGGCACGGAGTATTGCAGGAACGGCTCGTCAAACGTCTCCGAGCGCGCGGCAAAGATCGGATCGGTGGGCACGGCAAAGGGCAGGCGCGTCAACGCCAGGCACGACAGCGCTTCGCCCGGCATGTCCACACCTTCCCAGAACGATCGGGTTCCCAGCAGCACCGCACGATCGGCATTCTTGAAATTCTCCATCAACTGGCGGCGCGACGATCCATCGCCTTGTTCATACACAAAAATATCCGCCTGGGTCAACGCGCCCGTGATGCCTTTGGAAGTCGCTTTCAACGAGGCATACGAGGTGAACAACACCATGGTGCGACCTTGCATGGCTGTGGTCAGTGCAATAAGCCCCTTGTCCAGGGCTTGTTGAAAGCCGGGCTGGCCGGGTTCGGGTATGTCGGTGACGAGATACAACAGCGTCGACGATTTGTAATCGAACGGAGAACCGACCGCGAGTTCGTCCATGTCTTCCGCCGACAAGCGGCTGCGCACGAAGCTGAAGGTCTTGGCCGTGCGCAGCGTGGCCGAAGTCAGCACGATCGATTGCTTGGTGTTCCACAGGTGCTGCTGGATCAGCGGCCCGATGTGCAGCGGTGCCGAATGGATATTCAACAGCGTGCGCTCGCCGCCGCGTCCCGATCGGTTTTCTTCCACTTCGATCCAGTAGATGTCGGTTGACTGCGGCTCGGTCAGAATCGCTTTCATGTTGCGGCGCGTCTCGTCCAGCGATCGGGCATACGAGCCGACACGCGCCGTCACTTCGTCATAGTCAGGAATGTCGTATTCGGCCATGTCGCGCAGCGCACCGTTGAGGCGAGCCAGGCCATCGGCCACGGCCAACAGTGGCGCGCCCAGGTTTTCCCACGCGATCTCGATGTTGCTCCAGGCGGGCTGTGTGCGCAGACCGGGCGTCAGCCGCACACGCTGCGCGTAGTCGCTGCGGCCTTCGACGTTCTGTCTGGCGAAGTCGATCAACTGATCGAACAAATCTTCGGCAAACACCCCGGCCCGATCGACGCCGTCGGCGATCTTGATCGCAAATTCGTCCACCTTGTCCGCCACTTGCTGTGGTGCGCTGGCGCGGATGCGCCCGACGACGTCGGCCAACAGCCCGTCGGTTTTATTGCGATCCAATCGGCCGATATCTTGCAGCAGTCGTTTCAACTGGGTGCGGCTGATCGAGAAACTGAGTTGATCGGTGGCGGCATTCTCCAAGTGATGCGCTTCATCGATGATCAGATAATCGTACTCGGGCAGGGCGCGATTTTCGACGGCGACATCGGCCAGCAGCAGCGCGTGGTTGACGATCAAGACGTGCGCGGCTTCGGCTTCCTGCCGGGCGCGCTGGAAGAAACAATCGGTGGCGGCACACCGCTCAGAGGTGCAGCTTTCGCTGTCGGCGCTGACACGCGTCCATACGGCACGCTCGGCCGCATTGGGAATGAACAACTCGTCGCCGTCGCCGTTGACGGTGGAGGGCAGCCACAGCAGCACTTTGGTCAAAACGCGCAGTTCGTCGGCACTGGTGGGACCCTGCCGCCGCATCAATTGCAGCCGCGAGGGGCAGAGATAATGCGATCGACCTTTGAGCACCGCCGCACGAAAATCAAACGGCAGGATCTTTTGCAAATCGGGTACATCTTTGGCTGCGAGTTGTTCCTGCAGGTTGATCGTGTTGGTCGAGACCAACACGCGTCGACTATTCTGCACAGCCCAATGAATCGCCGGGAGCAGATAGGCGATTGATTTGCCGGTGCCCGTGCCCGCCTCTACCAATAGATGCTGGCCTTCGTTGAAGGCATCGGAAACGGCACGCAGCATCTGCACTTGCTGCGGACGATGCTCGAAGTGCGGAAAAGTCTGCTCAAACGCGCCGTCGTTTTCGAGCAGAGCAGCGATGGCCTGTGTGTCGATCGGCTCGGCGTCCTCATGGGGACGCAGCGGCTTTTCGGCGGCCTTGGGTTTGAAGATCGGCCCTTGGCCTTTGGGCGCCAGACCTTTGGCTTTCAACTGCGCGCCGATGCTGCCCGCTGAAAACGCGCCGCGGCTGGACGCCTTCAGCGCATCGGCGAAAAAGATGTACGGCGGCCAATCGATCTTTTGAGCGTGCTTGACGATCTCTTCCAGGATTTTGACGGAAATGTCGCAGGCGCGCTCGAACATTTTCATGTACAAGGCCTGCGCCACCCGGGCATCGTCCAGCGCGCGATGCGTGGCGGGCAGGGTGATGCCCACTTCCTTCGCCAGCGATCCCAGGCTGTAACGCCCGGCGTGCGGGATCAGCATGCCGGCCAGCTCAAACGTGTCGATGCCAAGGTTGTCTAGCAACAGGCGCTGTTTTTGCAGGAAACTCAGATCGAAACTGACATTGTGGGCGATGACAGGCAGATCGCGCACGAACGATGACAGGCGCGGCAGCACGTCAAACAGGCGCGGAGCCGTGGCCACATCTCGATCGGCGATGCCGGTCAAATCCGTGATCTTCGGCGGAATGGCGCGGCCCGGATTGATGAGCGTTGAGAAGGTGTCCAGAACTTCGTCACCCCGAAATTTCACCGCGCCGATCTCGATGATCGCATCGCGCTGCGGATCGAGGCCGGTTGTTTCGAGGTCCAGCGAGACGAGAATGCGTGACAAGAGGAAATCCAATCTAGACGTCTGTGGTAGACGCGCGGCGATTATACCATATCGCCCCGTGTCTACCGGTATTTTGCGCGTTGTGTTTGACTTGCTTTTTTACCTGTGGTATATTGTTCTCAGCTGCTATTATTTCGTCGTTTGACAAGGAGATCCCTCTATGCCGAAGTCACGCACCGAGCAGATGGTTGATCGTTTGCGGGATCTGCAGGCTGGTACGCCGGACTGCGAAGCATCGGCGGTGGTGTCGGTCGATGGCTTGATCATGGCGTCATCCTTACCAGCGGGTGTGGAGGAGGATCGTGTGTCGGCGATGTCCGCCGCCATGCTCTCGCTGGGTGAGCGCATTGCCAGCGAACTGGGACGCGGCACGTTGGATCAGGTGTACATCCACGGCAGCAACGGATATGTGATCCTGATGTCAGTCGGGCTGGATGCGGTGTTGACTGTTCTGGCACGCGAGCAGGCGAAGTTGGGCCTGATCATGTTGGATATGCGGCGCGCCGCCAGCGATCTGGAAAAACTGATCTAAGAGGAGCACGATGCCAGCAGGGGCATCACCGCGCAACTGAATCTTCGTAATCGACGGTGGGGAGAGTCGCCCGCAAAGTGACCCTCCCCACCGACTTTTTGTTACCCTCACCTACCCCCTCCGACGCTACGCGTCACCTCCCCACTCCCCCTCCCTCTCCCGAAAGAACTTCGGGAGAGGGAGGGGGAGGCTGGGTGGGGGAGGGTGAGGTATGGGAGAAACCTATGCCCAGATATATTTTTTGCACAGGCGGTGTGGTATCGAGCGTTGGGAAAGGCGTGGCGGCCGCGTCCATCGGTCGGGTGCTCAAGAGCCGCGGTGTCAGCGTCACCATGCAAAAACTCGATCCATATATCAACGTCGATCCCGGGACGATGAGCCCCTATCAACACGGCGAGGTGTTTGTTACCGAAGACGGCGCAGAAACCGATTTGGACCTGGGGCACTATGAGCGCTTCATCGACGAGAACCTGAGCAAGGCCAGCAACACGACCACCGGCCAGATCTACGCCGAGGTGATCGCCAAAGAACGACGCGGCGATTATCTGGGCGGCACGATTCAGGTGATTCCGCACATCACGAACGAGATCAAGCGGCGCATCGGCCTGGCCGCCAAGTCCACTAATCCCGATGTGGATGTGGTCATCGTGGAAGTCGGCGGCACGGTGGGCGATATCGAGAGCCTGCCGTTTCTGGAAGCGATTCGCCAGATGCGCAAAGACGTCGGGCGCAATCATGTGGCGTACATCCACGTGACGTGGCTGCCGCACATCGGTGCGACGAATGAGCTGAAGACCAAACCGACTCAGCACTCCGTGCACGAATTGCGCGGCATCGGTATCAGTCCCGACATGATTGTGCTGCGGTCCAACTATCCCGTCACCGATGCCATCCGCGAAAAAATTTCGTTGTTTACTGACGTGGATACCCGCGCAGTCATTCCGCTGGCCGATGCGGATGTCTTGTATGAAGTGCCCCTGCTGCTGGAAGACACCGGCGTGGCCGATTTCTTGATCGACCGGCTGGAGTTGAACGCGTCAGCCGCGCCTGATTTGAATGACTGGCGCATGATGGTCGACGAAATGAAGAAGGACAGGGAGCCGCTGCCCATCGCCATCGTGGGCAAGTACGTGGAGTTGGAAGATGCGTACATCAGCGTGCGCGAAAGTTTGTATCACGCGGGTGTGTCACATGATGTGGATGTGAAGATCGATTGGATTTCGTCGGAGGAGCTGGAGAAGGGACGCGGGCTCGATCGGTTGGAGAAGGTCGCGGGCATCGTCGTGCCGGGCGGATTTGGCTATCGCGGCATCGAGGGGAAGATTATTGCGGCCAGATTCGCGCGCGAACACAACGTGCCCTATCTTGGTCTCTGCCTGGGCATGCAGGTGATGTGCATTGAGAAGATGCGCTCGATCGTGGGCAGCGACGATCCAAACAGCACCGAGTTCAATCACACCACGCACTATCCCGTCATCGATCTGATGCCCGAGCAGCGCGACATCTCGGACATGGGCGGCACGATGCGGCTGGGCAGCTATCCCTGCGCGCTGGTGCCGGGCACACACGCCGCGCGCGCCTATGGCACGGCGATGGCGTATGAGCGGCATCGTCACCGCTTTGAATTCAACAACGCCTATCGCGATCAGATGACCAAGAGCGGATTAGTGATCAGCGGCCTGTCACCGGATGGACGCTTAGTGGAGATTGCGGAGTTGGCCGATCATCCCTTCATGGTCGGCTCGCAGTTTCATCCGGAGTTCAAGAGCCGGCCCAATCGGCCGCATCCGTTGTTCAAGGCATTTGTGGAAGTGGCGGCGGCGAAATTGGACAGGGTGGAAAAGTAGTCCGCCATGTTATTCCCGAGCAGGCGGGAATCCAGCAGCCCGATCAACCTGGATGCCCGATGACGCCCTGTCCGCGCTAGGCGCGGGGGCGCGCTTGGCGAAGCACTCGGGCATGACGTACGGTGCGGATAAACAGCTAATCAGTGCTCGGCGATGGATTCGTTCCCCGTCGACCATCTCATCGATAAGGAATGCGCGGCGGGGTTTAAGTGATTGGTTGGAAGCGGATTAGTGTGCACTGCAAAGAAACAGTGAGGCCGATGATGATCGCATCATCGGCCTCAAGCTTTCTACGAGTGAGTTATGCCTGTCGGCGCCGAACGACGAACGTGGCAATGCCAAGCACAACCGCCAGAGCCAGCAAGGCGATTTCAATGACGCGCAGCGGATCGATCGTGGGCGCAGTCTCGACGACACTCGCTGCCGCAGGCTGTTCAGCGGCGGGCGCGGCTTGCTGACCGAGCACCGGCTCGGCGGGCTCGGGCGTCGCGCTGAGCATCATCCGTGATTGATTGGATGCGTCTGCCACGGCGGTTGCTTCTGGCGTGGCTGTAGGCATACTCAGCGCAGCGGCTTCGGTCACGACTGCCGTTTCGCTCAGCTTGGCTGAAGCGCCAGCCGGGGGCGCTGCCTGCTCCACGGGTGCAGTGGCTGCGGCGCTGGGCAATTCAGCGGCCTCAGGTTCCTGAGTGGGTGCGGCTTGCGCTTGCATCGCGACGGGAGCCGGAGCAGCCGCCGGGATGGATTGCAGCGCACTGCCACCACCCGATTGGCTGATCAGCAAATCGCCCGCGAACAGCACCACGAAGGCCATCGCCGCGACGACGGTCGCCAGTCGCAGAGCGGGATACAACGACAGAAATGATCGCTTCGGTTGTTTAGCCATTTCGCGCGGCAGTACAAAGGAGCGCGGAGCCTTCAGGGCGGGCATGGCCTGCAGGGCTGCCACCATCGATCGGGTGACTTCCAGCTCCGCGCGGCAATCGGCACACGACGCAATATGCCGCTCGAAGAAACTCTGCTCTTCGGCGGACACTCGCTTATCCAGGTAGGCTGAGATTAATTCCTCAGCCCGATTGTGATCGTTTTGCCGTGCCATGATTATGCTTCCTGCCGTTCAGACTTCGAAAGTTGACAAAACTCTCGAAGTCTTACGTTCCGTCACCTTGAAGACGATATTGCGCCGGTAAAAGTTCCCCGTGTGCCTGCAAATATTCCCGTAATTTACCGCGCGCGCGGCTCAAGCGTGATTTGACTGTGCCGAGATTGCTGTTGGTGACTTCGGCGATTTCTTCGTAGCTCATGCCTTGAACGTCACTCAAGACCAGGACGATACGTTGATCGTCGGGTAGGGTGGTGATGCCTTGTTGCAGCAGCGTAGCCATCTCGCGCCGCTGCACGATCGTTTCGGGGCCGTCGGCGGTGGAGGGCAGTTCAAATTCGCCTTCGCCATTTTCATCGCCCATCATATCTTCCAACGAAATGGCCGGGCGGCGTTTGCGCTTGCGGAGATCGTCGTAGCAAGCGTTGGTTACGATGCGCAGCAGCCAGCTTTTGAACGATCCACCGCGAAAACTCTTGAGGTGTTTGTAGGCCGAGATGAACGCTTCCTGCGCGGCATCCGCCGCCGCCGCTTCATCGCCCATGATGCGATAGGCAAGGTTGTAGACTTGATGCTGATAGGCCAACACCAACCGATTGAAGGCGTCGATGTCGCCTTTCTGCGCTGAGCGGATGAGAGCAGGTTCGTCCATGCGTGAGAAAGGAAAACCGGGTGTCTGCACCTTGACGAATAAAACAGGCTCGACTATACTAGCCTTACCTCGCCGGAGTGGCGGAACTGGCAGACGCGCACGACTCAAAATCGTGTACCCTTTGGGTATGTGGGTTCGATTCCCACCTTCGGCACTGTGCAACAGACCGCGCTTGATTATACCAAACATCGGCAGACGGGCGTCATCTCTTTAGCAAGAGAGTGCCCGTTTTTGCTTTATCTCCACTTTTCTCCTCCGGCGCTTCGTGCACTCTCCCCCTTTCTAATCTTGAGAATTACGAAGAGGAAGGAGGAGGCAAGGTGGGGGAGGGTGAGGTCGAGGTAATCCTATGCGCAAAATCATCTTCACCTTAATCGCCTTTTTTGCCGGTATCGGGTTGGGTCTACTGGTAGGCTGGTATGTCTGGCCGGTCACGTATACCGAGTCGGCACCCACCCGCATGCGGCAGGACTGGAAAGACGAAGCGATTTGGATGGCGGCGCAGGCCTTCGCTTACGATCGTGATTTGGAGGCCGCGCAGATTCGCCTGCGCCCGCTCGGCTCTAACGAGCTGGGTGAGCTGGTGCTGGAGCGCGCCGAGCAAGCTATCGCGCAAAACTTATCGACGCTACAGCTAGCTCATCTGGCCCGGCTCGCTGCCGCGTTGGGTGCGAGATCGGAACGCATCGATCCTTATCTCAGTCCATGAAGACACGCGCCCTTATCCTAATCGCGCTTGTGATCGGAATTGTGACCGGTCTGGCGTATGCCTGGCTGATTGCGCCGGTCACGTTTACCGAATCATCACCCGCGCAGGTGATGAAAGCGTATCGTGAAGCGTGGCTGATCATGGCCGCCGAAGCGTATGTACAGGACGGCGATTGGGACCGCACGCAGGCTCGCGTCACTGCATTGCGCGATGCGAATCTGCCGCAGACGCTCACCGATCTTTTCAATCGTTACCAGGCCGACGGCCCGAACCCGGCTGCGCGCGCCCTGGCACGCCTCGCCGATCGGTTGAATGTGCGCACACCGGCTATGCAGGTGTACCTGGCGTCGATCATCACACCCGTGCCGGAGATCGATGCTACGACCGGCCCCTTCTTGGTTGCGACTTCGATCCCGACGACGGTGCCCAGCCCCCGCCCGATCGCGACTTCAACTCCGACGGCTACACCCGAGCCGCCACCCACGTTAACCCCCACCGCCACACCGGTTTCAGACTATCGGGTGATCGATCGGGTGGCGGAATGCACGACGGATGAACAACCTCCGCAGATTCGCGTGATCGTGCAGGACGAATTTGGGCAAGGCGTGCCGGGCAAAGAAATTTGGATCACGTGGGAAGACGGCGGCCAGGATCGGTTTGTCACCGGCCTCAAGCCTGAGATCGATCCAGGCTATGGCGACTTCGACATGCAGCCCGATCAGTCGTACAATGTAGGCGTCTCGAAACCCACTGCGGTCATCGTGTCTGACTTGCGCGCGGATCCTTGCGAAACGGATGGTCGTACCTCCTGGCGTTTGATCCTGGCAGCGCGCACACCTTAAACTCGACGAGGTCTCGCATGAGTCATGTCCCTGCCCCGCTCGTTTTGATTGCCGACGACGAAATGGATTTGCGCGCCATGCTGCGCATTTTGCTGGAGCGTGACGGTTACCGCATTCTGGAAGCGCGCAACGGTGAAGAAGCGGTGGAACTCTGCAAACAGCAGCTACCCGATGTCATTTTGCTGGACATCTTGATGCCGGTCATGGACGGTGCGGCAGCGTGTGCGCAGATTCAAGCGCTGCCGGACGGTGATCGCGTGCCGGTGTTGATGATCACGGCGTTGAACGACAAGCAATCGATCGATCGCTGTTTTGACGCCGGCGCCACCGATTACCTCACCAAACCCATCAACAATCAAGTGCTGCGGCGGCGGGTGCGGCGCTTGATGCGCGTACGGCAGGCCGAAGAAGCGCTGCGCGCCAACGAAGCGCAATTGTCGAGCATCATTCACACGGCGACCGACGCGATTGTGTTGGTCGCCGCCGATCGGCGCATCAGCCTGTTCAATGCGGCCGCCGAGCGCATGTTTGGCTGGCCCGCCGTCGAGATCACGGGCGGCACGCTTGACCAGCTGATTCCTCGCACGTCCGCCGATGCTTGCGCTGAACTTTCCGAGCCGGGTGGGCCGATTCGCGCGACGGTGGCCGGAGAATATTTGCAGTGCAGCGGGCGGCGGCGCGATGGCACCGAGTTTCCTGTTGAGGTGTCGCTGGGAGATTTCGAGCAGAACGCGCAGCAAATGCTGACTGTCACCATTCGCGATATTACCCGGCGCAAGCAGGCGGAAGCCGAAGTGGAGCGGCGTGTGCAGCAGTTGGCATCACTCGCGCAGATCGGTCAGGTGGTGACGACTCGGCTGGAACTGGAAGAGGTGTTGAAAACCGTGATCGATCAGGTGATGCTGCGCTTGAATGCCGAGGGCGTTTCGACACTCCTGCTGGACAATCCGGCAGAACTGGTGTTTGCCGCCGTCAACGGAGCCAGCGCCGAGCAGCTGCGCGGCGTGCGCATCCCGGCTCAGGCCGGCATCGCGGGCGAGGTGATGCGCACCGGCCAGGCGCTGCGCATCCGCTCGGTGGAAGATCGCGAGCGGATTTATCGGGATGTCGAGAAGGTGTCGCAGTACCATGCGCTGGATGTCGTCGCCGTGCCGCTAAAGCTGGGCAGCGAGATGCTGGGCGTCATGGAAGCCGTGCACAGCCAGGCCTACTCGTTTACGGACGATGATTTGCGCTTGTTGGAATCGGCGGGCAGCTGGGCGGCGATTGCCATTGGCAATGCACGGCAGCATCAACGGTTGCAGCGGCGCTTGCGCGAGAGCGAAGTGATGGCGGCCATTGGCCGCGCTTTGAACGAGACGCTCGATCTTGACCACGTTCTGCAACTCATCGTCACATCCACGCAGCAGATCATTCCCAAAGCCAGTCAGGCCGCGATCTTCCTGGTCGACGAAGCGCGACAGGCGATCTATGCGGTGACAGAAGACGGCCGCGTTGAGCGCCCCTTGGATGGCGTACGCGACACCCTGACGCAGCATCCCCTCAGTATCAGAGTTGCCGTGGAGCAGGTGGTTAACATTCCTGATCTGCAGCAAGCAGATTTGCCCTGGCCCGAAGGCGTGAGGCCCGAGACACGCTCGCTCTTGACGGCCCTGGTGCGCAGCGGTGAGCAGTACTTTGGCGCGATCAACGTGCAGAGCCCGCAGCTGCACGCCTTTGACGCCGATGACGAGCGCCTGTTGGCCATGCTCAGTGTCGAAGCGGCGATTGCGATCCAGAATGCGCGGCTGTATCAATCGGAGCATGTGCAGCGCGAACTGGCGGAAGCGCTGCGGGATACGGCGGCGGCCATCATCGGCTCGATCGATCTGGACGACGTGCTCGATCGAGTCCTGGATAATGTCGGGCGCGTGGTGCCGCATGACGCGGCGAATATCATGCTGGTGGATTCCGGCGTGGCGCGCGTCGCCCGCTGGCGCGGCTACGATCGCGCGGCGAACGATCAGCTGCGCGCGCGCCGTTTCTCGGTGGCAGACACGCTGCCGCTGCGCCAGATGGCGGAATCGCATGAGCCATTGACGATTGGACATACCAGCGGATACTCCGGCTGGGTTACGCTGCCGGGTTCGCGCGCGGTGCAGTCATTCATCGGCGCGCCGATTCGCTTCAAGCGCAAGCTGCTGGGCTTCATCAATCTGGAGAGCACCACGGCGGGCTTCTTCAAAGCTGAGTATGCCGATCGGCTGCAGGTGTTCGCCAATCAGGCGGCGGCGGCGCTGGAGAATGCCCGCTTGTACCAGTTGGAGCAGGAAGAGTTTCAACGGCTGCAGCAATCACAGGCCGCCGCCATGCAATCGGAAAAAATGGAAGCGCTGGGGCGTCTGGCTTCTTCGCTGGCACGCGCCATTGACCAGCCGCTGGACGCCATGCGCCATGATGTGCAGGAGGCAATGGGACCGGAACGCGATCCGGCTCAATATCTCGACCATTTGCGGAATGTCGAACGCGAGATCGAGCGCTTGAATCATATCACGCACAGCGTCTTGAGTTTCACCCGCCCCGAGCCGGAACAGCGGCGCGAGACGCAGGTGAATGAGTTGCTGCAGCAGGCCATGGGACAGGCGCGTTCGCTGCTCGATCAGTATCGCATTCAGGTGACGACCGACCTGCCGGCCGTGCCGCCGGTGTTTGTGGCGCCGCAGCAAGTGGCGCAGGTCTTTTTCTATTTGATCGAGAACGCGGTCGAAGCGGCGGGAGAGCGCGGCCAGATTCACATTGTCACGCAGGCCGACGATCAACACGTGCTGGCGATGTTCATCGACGACGGCCCGTCCATTTCACCCGAAGACAAGCCGCACATCTTTGAGCCGTTTTACACCACCAAACAGCAGGGTACCGGGCTGGGTCTGGCCATCAGCCACAATGTCATTCAGCAGCAAGGCGGCGCACTCACCGCGGAGAATGTGACCAACGATCGCGGCGTCATGTTTGTCGTCAAACTGCCGCTGGCATAACTAAGTTAGACAAGTCCAACGCGCCACACACAGGGATGCAGGGATCAAACGGGACAGGCCACCTCCCGTCTGTCTCCTTCATCCCTGTATCGTTGGATCGCTGTCGGCCACACCACGTTTTACCAGAAGTTTACAACGCGGCCATGCGGCTGCAACCTCTCCATCTGACAATGCGAGTGTACACGCAGGAAGGAAATCTTCATTCCAGATGGAGGATGACCATGAAGAACAAGCTGTTGATGAGCCTACTCGTTGTGGCGCTGTTGTTGGCAACCGTCGGCACGGCGGCGGCGGCCCCGGCCGGTGATTGGGGCAAGGACGGCGTGATCGGCGACGTGAAATCGATCAGCGGCATGGCCTTCACGCTGACCACGGCCCAACGCGGTGACGTGCAAGTGCAGACCACCGATCGGACCCGGTATCGCGCCAAGGACAACCCAGATTTTTCGCTAGTCGACCTTAAGGTGGGCGATCGGGTAGCCGTGCAGGGCCGCTGGCAGGATGGCAAGCTGCAGGCCAATCTGGTGAGGCTGATCCCCGCCGAACTGCGCGACAAAGCCATGGGAAAAGTGAAGTCGATCTCGGGCGGCACGATCGCGATCACGAAACCCGACGGCAGCGCGTTGAGCATTATCACCAACGCTGAGACCAGGCTTCATGCGAAGGGCATCGAGAATCCCTCGTTGGCGGACATCCAGGTGGGCGACGTGATCATCGCCACGGGCATGTTGGATGGTGATACGCTGACGGCCTCGCACGTGGGCTTCCAGACTCCGCGCGAGAGGACCGGTCCTTTGGCGGCGGGCAAGATCGGCGCGATCAACGGCGGTACGCTCACACTCGAGCAGCCCTTTGGTCAATCTTTGACGGTGACGACGGATGCCAACATCTTGGTGCTGCAGCGTGGCGAAGATGGATTGGTTGTGATCACGCTCTCTGACCTCAAAGTGGACGATGGCGTGGCGGTGCTCGGCGTGCGCAGCAGCGATGGCAAATCGATAGCGGCCAAAGCGATTATGGCCGGAGACGGCGCGGGACTCGGTAAAGGTTGGGGGAATCGGCTGCCGCGCCCCCAGCAACTCAAACTGCCCTCTTTGCCTCGCAACTAAAACGGCAACGGATAGACAACAGATCAGCTGTGTCATTCCCGCGTGCTCGTAGCGGGAATCCATAGGGCAACCAGCGTGATCAACCTATTGTCAATCTGGATGCCCGATTCGCCCGGCGCGCCTCCGCCGGAACAAGCGGCAGGTAAGGCGAAGCACTCGGGCATATAGCGTGCCAATCGACCAAGCGATTTGTTGATAAACCCTGTGCGCGAAGAAACCGCGATTCTACGGTTCAGGCTCAACAGCCTGGCGAACTGTAGAACCGCGGTTTTTACTGTTCCGGGCAGGGGGTGAGGCATTGACCGTAGGCCAAGCGGCGTTAGAATGGAGGCCAGGCGTAGGAAACCTTTGAGTAGTGGTAAGCGTCTTATCGGCAGCCAGATTGATCATTGTTAACACTTGCACCGCACACGCCTAGCGCGCCCCGCCGCATTGCGGAGGGCGCAACCGCCTGCGGTTCAAGTGCAGGTGTTGTTCATTGCCCATGCGCCGTCACTGGAAACTCGCGCTGCTCATACTGTTAGTTGTCAGCCTTGCGTGCTCGGTTGGAGTCTACGCGTGGCTGTTCGTCGATCTGCCTGCGCTCGACACACTCTATCAGCGCGCGTCTGCACCATCTACGCGCATTCTCGATCGACACGGGCACGTGCTGTATGAGATTAGCGATCCACATCAGGGCCGCCACACGCCGATCGAATTTGGCGACATTCCACCGGCTTGCCGCGAAGCGACCATCGCCACGGAAGATGCCAACTACTACTCGCATCCCGGCGTTGATATCACCGGTATTCTCCGCGCGCTCTGGATCAACGTGCAGGGCGGCGAGGTGCTATCGGGCGGCAGCACTATCACGCAGCAACTCGCCCGCAACTTGTTGCTTTCTCCCGACGAACGAATCCAGCGCACCTTGACGCGCAAACTGCGTGAAAGCATTCTGGCCTGGCGCATCACGCAGCAGTTCAGCAAAGACGACATTCTGGCTTTGTATCTTAATGAAGCCTACTATGGCAATCTTGCCATCGGCCTTGAAGCGGCGGCGCAGGTGTACTTTGGCAAGAGCGCCGGCGAACTCGATCTGGCAGAGTGTGCGTTGCTGGCCGGCCTTCCGCAATCCACGGCCTTGTACGATCCGTTGACGACTCTGCCGGCGGCCAAACAGCGTCAAGCCGTGGTGCTCGATTTGATGACGAAACAGGGCTATCTCACACCTGATCGCGCCGAGCTGGCGAAAGCGGAGGATCTGCAATTTGCGGCGGCGCCGTTCCCGATCGCAGCGCCGCACTTTGTGGCCTATGTGCGCCAGTGGCTCGAAGATCGTTACGGCCTGGAGGCGATCTATACACAAGGCCTGGTTGTCACCACCACGCTCGATCTCGACTGGCAGAATGCCGCCCAGTCGATTACGCAGCGGCACATTGCCGAACTGCAAAAAGACCAACCCGATCAGCCGGGCAAGAACGTCAACAATGCCGCCGTCGTTGCGATCGATCCGCAGTCGGGTGAAGTGTTGGTCATGCTGGGCAGCCCCGATTACTTCGACAAGCAGATCGACGGAGCGGTGAATGCCGCCATCGCGCAGCGCCAACCCGGATCGAGCATCAAGCCGCTCACGTATGCCGCTGCCTTCGATCCGCAAACGCCCGCGCCGTTGACGCCCGCGTCGATGATCCTCGACGTGCGTTCGTCCTTCCCGACAAAAGAAGGCGATCCGTACGTGCCGAAGAATTACGATCGGTTGTATCACGGGCCGGTTTCGGCGCGTGAAGCGTTGGCTTCGTCATACAACATTCCCGCGGTGAAAGTGCTGCAACACGTCGGGCTGGATCGTATGATCGCGCTGGCGCGGGCGCTGGGCATTTCGACATTCGGCCAACCCGATCGCTATGGCTTGTCTCTGACGCTGGGCGGCGGCGAAGTGCGCTTGATCGACATGGCGCTGGCCTACAGCGCCTTTGCCAATGGCGGCCTCAAAGTCGATCCGGTGGCGGTGCTGCAAGTCAGTGATACGCAGGGCGATGTGTTGTATCGGCCTACGCCGCAGCCGAATGAATCGGTGCTCGATCCGCGTGTGGCCTATTTGATCACGAGCATCCTTAGCGACAACAAGGCGCGCGCGCCGGCGTTCAGCGAATACAGCGTACTGCGTCTGAATCGGCCGGCCGCCGCCAAAACCGGCACAACGACGGACTGGCGTGACAACTGGACGATCGGTTACACGCCCGATCTCGTGACGGGCGTCTGGGTGGGCAACGCCGACAACCAACCGATGGAACGCGTCAGCGGCATCACCGGCGCCGGACCGATCTGGCACGACTTCATGCAGGAAACGCTGAAGGGCAAGCCGGTTCAAGACTTCACACGTCCCGCCGGTTTGATCGATCTCGATGTGTGTGCGACATCGGGCTTGCTGCCCACGCCTTATTGTCCTTACACCAAGCGCGAGGTATTCATCGCGGGCACACAGCCCACGCAGCCCGATAATCTTTTCAACCCCGTCGAGATTGACGTGACCACCGGCCTGCCTGCTACGGCGGATACACCGCGTGATCGCGTCGAGACGCGCGTGTTTTTGATGCTGCCCGCCGAAGCGCGTGAATGGGCACGAGACAACGGCATACGTCAATTACCAATTAACGATGAACAAATGACAATTGAGGATGCGCAGGCAACGTCCAGCCTCCAACTCCCGACCCCCAACTTCCAGGTGAGAGTTACACGGCCAGACAACGGCACGATCTATCGCATCACGCCGCAGACGCCGCTCGAAACACAGCGCATTCCAGTGCAGGCCATTGTCGCCGACGGGGTGAGGCTGCGAGTGTTAACATTGCTGGTCAACGGTCAACCGATCGGCGAGTTCACCACTTCGCCCGCGCGGATGTTCTGGCGCTTGCAGCCCGGAACACATACCATCACGGCCAGGCTGATCGCTGAGCAAGGGCAGACGTTTGAGAGTGAACCGGTGCGCATTAGGGTAACGCAGTAAGTCTTCATCACGTATTCATCTTAACGAAGTATAATAGCGGTCGTCTCGAGAAATCTTGAAAGGCCAGTCACGCAGCAAACATCATGAAGAACTTCATCATTCTGATTTTGTTAGGCATCATCGCTTATCTGCTGTTCACCAGCGGCCTTCTCAACCGCGCGGTGCAGTCGGCGCCGCAACTGCTGGCCGGCACGCCCAATCCCAACGAGACACCGCAGATCAGCGTCACGGTCTATTCACCGTATGGCACAGGCGGCAAAACACCCGGCGCCAACTCCACGCCTGCACCGAGGCGTGAACCACCGCTGACATTGGCTGCGCCGGAGTCACAGCCAGCCGGCGTGGCCGATGCGCCGACTTTCGTGCCGCCGACGCCCGTCATCATCGTGCCAGATGTACCACCCACGTTGGCGCTGTCCAACACGCCCACACCCGCCGCGAATTTCCAGGTCACGCTGGATACGCCACGCGACGGCGAAACGACCAATACCTCGCCGCTGTTAGTCACGGGCATGGCTGTGCCCAACGCCATCATCAGCGTGAACGATGTGGTGGGCGTGGCAAACGGGGAGGGCCGTTTCAGCCTGATGGTGCCTTTGCAGGCGGGGCCCAACGTGCTGGAGGTGATTGCGAGCCAGCCAAACGGACAGCAAGCCTACGTCATCGCGACGGTGATGTATCAACCTTGATTGCAGACCTGTCAGGTGGCGTAGGAAATCTCTGAGCATCCGGTCAGCCTGTGCGCCACCTGACAGGTATTGATCGAATACAAGCCGATCGGTGAATGCGCCGATCGGCTTTTTGCGGCCCGCAGGCGCGGCAGCGAGACTAGGGTAATATCGACTAAACAGCCAGTGTGCGGTATGATCCCGCTACAAATCAAATTCCTCAGGAGGAGTAGAAATGAAACTTGTGATGATGCTGGTCGTGGTCGCTCTCGTGTTTGTGTTGGGCGGAGTTCTGGGAATCCGCCTTAGTGGATCCGGTCTGCAGGCCGATGTGCCACAGCAGGCTGCGGTAGCTCAGCCTCAGGCTGCACCCCAGAAATCTACTGCGGCGCAGATGGGCCTGGTGGGTGTGCTCCAGGCGATCGGTTCGCAGAGCCTGAGTGTACAGACCACCGAAGGTATGCAGCTGCTTACGGTCAACGGCACTGCCGATCTGGGCAACGGCTCATCGGCGATCAATCAACTGAAAGCGGGCGACAAGATAGCCGTCTGGGCGCAAAGCATGAATGGGCGCAATGTCGTGACGAAGATCGTCGTCATTCCACAAAGCCCCACCCGCATTCACTACGTCGGACTGATCGGTAATCTGCATAGCGACAAGATCGATGTGGTCGGCCAGCAAGGTGAAACGACGTCGTTTCGTGTCGATCAAACCGTGCAGAACTTGCCGGACGCAAACCGCCAGCCGCAGGTAGGCGACACGGTCACCGTAGTCGCCAAGCCCGATCCGCTGGGCGATGGCTGGTTGGCTGTTGCCGTTGTGAAGCAGTAAGCCAGAAAACACAAGCGGCCCGATCGGACAACCGATCGGGCCGCGCTGCGTTTAACCCCTGCCAGACTTATGCTGCTTGCGCCTTGGCCGAAAGCACACGTTCCACGCTTTGCAGCAATTCCTGTGGTCCAAAGGGCTTAGTCACATAGTCGTCAACCTTGGCGATGTGCAGTCCCAGAATCTTATCAATGCTTTGCGCCTTCGCTGTGACCACGATGACGGGAATGCCCTTCAGGTCCGGATCGGCCTTCATCTGCTGATACACTTCCCAGCCGTCCATATCCGGCATCATCAAGTCCAGCAGCACCAGATCAGGCTTGACGCGGCGAATGGCCTCCAGCCCCTCCAAACCACCCGTGGCGCCGGTGAGGTCAAAACCTTTGCGGCCCAGGATCAAACGAATCAAGTCGATGATTTCGGGTTCGTCTTCGACGCAGACGACTTTCTTCTTATTCTCTTCCATGAACGGGTTCTCCTCTGGCGTCCTATTGGGATGAGTTTACCTCAATACCGCCCGGTTAGTCAATTGGACTCTAGTCTGGTGGAAAAGTCACGTCGAATTATAACACGGTTTTCACCCGGGCCGCCAATCCTTAAGTGCCACTGGCTTGCTTCTTCTCAATTCTGACCGCAGAAGTCGCACACCGTTTCGTACAGCAGCTTCACGCCAAATGCAAACGCGTCCACGCTGACTCGCTCGTCGTGGCCGTGCACCAGCCCGTCGAATGGCGTGTCCGGCTGCAGTTTGAGCGGCGCATAGCCATAGCACTGGGTGCCGAGCTTGGCAAAGAGCTTGGCATCGGTCGCACCGGCCATCATGTAGGGAACCGCGATCGCGCCGGGATCCGCTCGAGCGATCTGCTGTTCGATGAGTCTGAACAGCGGCGTGTCGCTCGACACTTCCAGCGGCGGCGATGTATGCTCGATCGTGATCTCGATCCCTTCACCCAGGCGTGGACGGACCTCGGCCAGAAACGATTCCACGTCGAAGCCGGGTAGCATGCGTCCGTCCAGAATGGCTTCGGCCTCCGAGGGGATGACGTTCGCCTTGTAGCCGGCGCGCAGTTGATTGGGCGAGACGGTATTGTGTAAGATCGCATGCAGCGCATCGGCCAGGGCTCGATCGGGAATGGCTTTCAGCGCCGCGTCGTGCAGCAGCGGATTGAGCATGGCGGACAGCAACAAGCCGGTCGTGCCGCCCACCGATCGGGCGAGGCGCTGCACGTATGTTGAAGCGGTGGCCGTCAAGTGCAGCGGCAGCGGATGCGCCATCACGCGATCGATGGCGTGCATCAGATGCAGCACGGCATGATCAGCGTGCGGCACCGAGCCATGACCGGGTTTGCCGTGCGCGCGGATCTTCAACCAGCACGTGCCCTTCTCCGCGCACATGATGGGATAGAACTTCTTGCCTTCCAGATAAAGTGTATGCCCGCCCATCTCGCTGAGGCCGTACTCGGCGCGCACCAGATCGGGATGGCGCGTCACCAGCCAATCGGCGCCTACGTCGCTGTCGATCTCTTCGTCGGCGGTGGCAGCGAAGATCACGTCGCGGTGCAGCGCCACATTGTGGCGTTTGAGCAGCAGCATGGTCATCAGCTGCATGACCGCCACGCTCTTCATGTCCAGCGCGCCGCGCCCCCACACAAATCCGTCGGCAATCTCACCCGCGAAGGGCGGATGAGTCCAGTGCGCGGGTTCGGCCGGGACGACGTCCGTATGTGTGTAGAGCAGCAAGGGCGGCAGCGATCCATCACCCCTGAAGCGCGTGACGAGGTTGCCGCGCTGCGGGGCCGCCTCCAACACGATCGGCTCGTAACCCTCCGCGCTGAGCACGCCCGCCAGGTATTCGGCGGCAGGCAGTTCGTTGCCCGGTGGATTCGTCGTATCGAGGCGCAGCAGGTCTTGCAGATAACGGATAGCTTCAGTGGTGATTTCAGGCCAGTTGGGAGGAGTGATCATGTCTGCAAGTATACCAGAAGAAAAACGTCATGGCGGATGCTTTACGCTTTGCGTTTTACACCTTATAATGCCGTGCATGACCGATCGACTTGTTCAACCCGACGATACCGCTTTATTCATCAGCCGCGATCACAAGCGTTACCTGGTGCGGCTGAACCCCGGCGATACGCTGCAGACGCATCGCGGCGTGATTCAATACGACGACTGCATCGGCGGTGTATGGGGCCGCGAGATGAAGACTCATCTGGGCTACCCGTTCCTGCTGCTCGATCCGTCCACCGCCGATCTGATTCAAGACATCAAGCGCACCACGCAGATCATCTTCCCGAAAGATGTCGGTTACATCTTGCTGCGCTTATCGATTCAACCCGGCATCACCGTGATCGAAGCGGGCAGCGGTTCCGGCGGATTGACGCTGGCGCTGGCGCGCGCGGCCATGCCGGGCGGGCGCGTGATCTCCTACGAGGTGCGACCGGAGATGCAGAACCTGGCCCGCAAGAATCTCGATCGGGTGGGCTTGGCCGATCGGGTGGAGTTCAAACTCAAAGATATTGCCGAGGGCTTTGACGAAGATGGTGTCGATGCCGTCTTCCTCGATGTGCCCGAGCCGGCGAATTATCTCGGCGTGGCGGCGGCAGCCCTGCGCAGCGGCGGTTACTTCGGCACACTGGTCCCAACGACCAATCAGATTTCGCGCCTGCTCGATCGGATCAGCGCCTATCCTTTCGGCCTGATCGAAGTGGAGGAGTTGATGCTGCGCGGTTACAAGACGGTGGCGCAGCGCCTGCGCCCGCTCGATCGCATGATCGGTCACACCGGCTATCTGCTCTTCGCGCGCAAATTTGAACGCACCATCATCGAAGAAGATTCGACCGTTGCGGAGAGTGACGACGCGCCGGAATTGTCCGAGTGAAACAGTTGAGTGAGCCTGTCGGATTCAAACAAAATCGCCGGGGGGATATTCTCCACCCGGCGATTTTTACTGGTGTCTGACGAAGAACTATTCTTCCGCTTCTTCTTCTTCAGCCTTACCCTTCTTGATCACTTCCGGCTCGGCAACGATGGCCTCGGTTGCACCGGCGACCACCTCAACTTCTTCACCGGCCAGGTGCGACACACGCGCCACCGTCGCATCGACATCAGCCAGCAGTTTGACGGTGGCGGGCACCTTCAAATCGCTGACGCGGATCACGTCGCCGACCTTGTCCAGGATGCTGACATCGATCGCGATCGAGTCGATCAGATCGCCGGGCAAGCATTCGATCTCGATCGAGTCCATGGCGTGAATCAACACGCCTTCGTTGCGTGTTACGGCCGGCGAGATGCCGTCATAGCGAATCGGCAATTCCACCTTGATCACTTCAGTCATCGACACGCCGAAGAAGTCGACGTGGATCAGCGTGCCTTTGATCGGCTCGCGCTGTACTTCGCGCACCAGCGCCATGGGCGCTTCCTTGGCGCCGGCGATGTTCAGCCTGATCAGGCGGCTGCCGCCCGCGCGTGCCAGCACGCGCAGCAGCTCGCGATTGTTCGCCTGCAAGATCACCGGTTCGCCGCGGCGGCTATACAGCACCGCTGGAACGTCGCCCGCGCGGCGCAGCGCCTTGACCTGCTTGCCGATGACCATGCGCGGCTGGACGTTCAATACAATTTCTTCCATCCATTCATCTCCTTGAGGGTTGGCCCTTGCGCGCCGCCCCTGCACTTCAGATTTAAGCCCGTCGTAAACGACCGAGCAGACTCAACAAGAACAAGACCGCACCTGCCACGGCGCCGATAACCACCGCGCCGCGCACATCCAGCAGGGCCTTCACTTCACCCTCGGCGTGGCCGGCGTACAGGAAGAAGGCGTTGACGTTGGCGGCCTGGATTTCATCGCCGGCCAGCATCAGCACCGCGCTGTCGGCCACTGTTGCATCGGTGGTGCGCACCAGGCCCAGCACTGACTGCTCGACGGCCAGCGTTTCGGTGCGCGCGCCCAGCATGGCACTGCCACTGAGGCGGACCGTCTCAGCTTCCACCATTTGTGCGGCCGAGCTATTCATCTCGACGGCATCGGCATCGACCACACGAGCGGCCGATTGGGTCAGCTCCACCCGATCGGCATCGATGTGTGCGGCGCTCGACTGCGTCAGGTTGACCGTCTGCCCGCTGACGTCGTTGAGCTGCTGCTGTTCGATTTCACTGATATCGACGCTCATGCTGGTTCCTCCCGTTCGTATCAAGGGCAAACAAAAGGGCGCGGCCTTTGCTGCGGCGACCCGCCCTTCAGCAACCTTCCGGTAGCGGCGCGGATTTTACCCGTATCACCGGCTTTCGTCAAGCAATTGCGGAACGTAGTAACCTGCGGCCACCACCCAAGCCGCGCGCGCCGGCAGCGCGCCGGGCGGCACGTCAAACCAGAGCAAGTGTTCATCACCTTGCTGCAGAATGAGGTAGTGGCCGTCATCGGCGCTCAAGCTGGGAATGGCGGACTTCAACACGATCCCGCGTCCGTCAGCCGTGATAAGACGTACGGCGATCATGTCGACATACGAAGTCTCCGGTTCGACCTCGCGCAGCCAGAGCCGACCGTCAAAGCGTTGCAGCGGACGCTCCTGCAGCGTCTCAGCCCGCGGGCCGACGAGGTGGTACAACACGGTCGTGTCGTGTTGCCAGCGTCCTGCCTGTGCCTCGTAGGTGAAAATGTATGGGCAGGCCATGCCTAACCCTATCGTCGAATCGTTATAGAAAACGCGATGATGCAGCCAATATTGAAAAGCATCGTAGACGGCTTCCAGCCGCTTGGCAGGTGCGGCAGGCAGGCAAGTCAGGGTATCCAATTGGCGCAGCGACGTCGCTTGGCAGCGGCTAAGCACATCGGCGATTACCAGCCAATCTGTTGAATGCGTGCCAATCCATATCGTAAGCGGCGGATCAACATTGAGAGTGCTCGACAAGACCTCTGTTAGGTTAGGCGTCGTCACGGCCAGCTCGGGCCGCATCTGGTTGAGCAAGTGGAGCACATAGGCCTGCATCGTCGAGGGATACTCGACGGACAGGAGCTCAGTTGCACTGAGCCAATTGCCGGCATCAATTGCATATTTGGCCTGCAGCAGATTCAAGGCGCTGCTCATAAACGACCAATCGCTGGACTGCGGGCCGGCCAACCATTCGTCCGCCGCGCGATAAGATTGTGCGGCAGATTCCAAATCGCCGCGCCGCTGATACAGGCTGCCCAGGAGCAAATGAGCCTCGCCTACCGCCGGGCTGTCACTCGGCGCTGTGGCCGCGACTTGCCGGAAGACCACCTCGGCTTCTTCCTCGCGGCCGGCCAACGCTAGAGCCTGTCCCAGATTGATCTGTGCTTCAGACCAGCGGGGCTTCAGCCTCAGGGCCTGTTCAAAGTAACCAACAGCTTCATCGAAATGGCTCTGCTCGATGGCCGCGTTGCCCAGCGGAAGATAAGCCTCGGTGATTGAAGGATCGAGCTTGATCGCTTGTTGGAATGAAGCCACCGCCTCCGCGCGCTTATTCACTTCCCAATCCAGGGCGCCCAGGTTGTACCAGACGATTCCCAGATCGGGCTTGAACTGACGCACGATCCTGAAAAGGGCGCCGGCGTTCAAGGATTTGAACGTATCGACCAGCTGGCTCATGCACGGAGCTGACGCAATCGCATCCGACTCGCCGGCGCGCAGCAGGACGCCCAGATTGAGATAAGCCTCAAATAACTGCGGATCGATCTCGATCGCTTGCGCGTATTCACATGCAGCGCTGACGGTGTCGGTGATGGTCTGCGGCTTGATCGAGCGGCCGTTGAAGAAATGCAGCAGCGCTTCATTCTCCACGGCCACAGTTTGCGGCAAGCGCGCGGTGGCCGCATCAAAGGCGGCGTAACCCTTGGTGTACTGATTGGATAGATAATACAAATGGCCGATGACATACAATGACAGGAAAGACGTATTAGCTGGCAGCGTGCTGGTGATGTAGAACGACAGATCGGCCGTGTCACTCCCGCTGGGGGCCAGTGGCAGCTCGCCAAAGCGGGTAACTTGCGGTGCGGTGTTGGCGGCCGCAGCACCCGGGCCTAAGAGAACCCGCAGACGAATGCCAACATCATCATACAACCCCCAGACGACGACGTTGCTGTTGGTGGCATGAGCCAGACTCTGCGCATCTTCAGCCGATTCAACCGAGGGTTGTGTGACGACCTTCACCTCGACCTCGTCGATCAAACCGGCGTCCTGCAGTTGTTGCTCCAGATCGTCCTCCAGGCGTTGTTCAATTCCCAACTTGCGTTCGGCTAATTGATTGAAGCTGGCAATCGCCACGCGATACGGCGCTGCCGAGTTGAAGATGGGGGTGGCGGTAGGCGTAGGCGTATCAGGGAATGGCGTAGCCGTCGGACGATCGGTGGGAATGAGCACCGTCAACACGGGTGCCGGTGCAACAGCCGGGCGCGCGGCGACCACGCCTAACACCACAGCAATGACCCCCACGACACCGGCAATGCCTAACAACCAGGCGCGGCTGAGCTTGTCGTGGACGATGGTCGCGTGTTCGATGTAAGTATCGGCCTCAACTTGATCGCCCAGCACGATGTCGTCGCCGGCGGTCATGATCTTGTCGCGGCCGACGACATCACCACCGATGGTAACTTGCTCGGTACCTTCAATTTGAACGCCACCGTTGATGCTGGTCTGTGCCGGCTCGTTCGCTGGGGGTGGCGTAGGCTGCTCTGCGTCGGGCCTTGGCTCGTCCATCGTGCGCCCTCCCTGGGTAATGGCTTCCCCTGAATGCTGCTACCAAGCCTAACATCATTATACTCCGCAGTGTGACGGATGGCTCAACGGCTTGCAAGAAAAAACCCCACCGTATGGTTCACGACGAGGTTCTCAGAATTCCAGCAGTCGATCGGCTAGCTGGCGGCCGGAGTTGGGCGGCGCAGATGCCGCACGATTAACGACCCGGCGCCGACCACCACCATTCCGATCGAGATGAGCTGCGCCGTCGGCAGGCCGCCGGCCAGCGTCCACGCGTCAGGCCGCAGTGATTCGACGAGGATGCGATTCACGCCGTACCAGATCATGTACAACAGAATCAGATCGCCTTCCTTCATGCGCCGCCACTTGCGCGCCACCAGCACCAGGAAAATAAAGCCGATGACATTGACCACCGACTCGTACAAGAACAGCGGATGAAAGCGTGTGGTGTCCAGCGGATACCGGCTAAAGTCGCGGAAGTCGCCGTAGCGGTGCAGCTCGTCGATGGGGATGCCCCACGGCAGATTAGTGGGTGGGCCGTACAATTCCTGATTGAGGTAGTTGCCCCAGCGCCCAAGGGCCTGTGCCATGATCAACGCGGGCGCGGCAATATCCAGATAACGGGCCAGTGACAGTTTGTAGCGCCGTACGTAAATCAAGATCACGATCAAGCCGCCGACGATCGCACCGAATATGCCCAGTCCTCCCTGCGTAATGCCGATAATGGCATCCAGCGGGTGATTGCGATACCACGGCCACCCGCAAAATGGAACATTCTCCGCGCAACCGGCCGGTGTGGATAAAACATGATACAACCGCGCCCCGATGATGCCCGCGATGATGACGAAGATCAACGCATCCCAGATGCGCTCCGTGTTTTCACCCAGACGGCGCGCTTCCCGCGTGGCGATGAAGCCGCCGATGAGGGCCGCCGTTACGATGATGATTCCGTAAAATCGTACCGGAATCGGGCCGAGGCAGAATCCGGGCTGAAGTCCTAAATCACACGGCATGAATGTCTCCTCGTCATACCTGATGCGCGCTGCGTGAAGTTCGGCGGCAGCGCGTCAAGAGTGAAAGCCAACATTTACCAGGTGCTGTAAAAATCGGTGCGCGGCGGCGGGCGGAATCCTCGCCATACTTGAAATACGCCGAGCACGATCAACGCGATCGGGCCGACGGTGAACCCAGAAAATGGATCAAGCGTGGTCCACAACAGAAAGCCGCCCAACACGATCAAGACCAGGCCGGGCAGCCAACCACCCGCCTGGCGGCGGCGGCGGCGGATGACGTATAGGCCGGTGCCATAGTCCGGGCCGGCCCAGCGATCTTCGCGCGCGCGAAACCGATCGAACCACTTCCATAGGCCCCACGCGATCAGCACGACGGGCCAATACTGCGTTACAACCGGCGGCAAGGCGTGGGCCTGATCGATCAGCAACAGGACGCCCAGCGCAATCAGCAGCGAGCCGCCAACGAACGAACCCCAACGCAACAAACGCCATGACATGGTGGACAATCGGCAATTAGCTAGGAACCATGATCAACGACAAGCGATCAAGCAGCGATCGTCTGTGACGGCTCACTTGAAGAGTTTGACCAACGTGCGTGCTGCCAAGAACACAGCCCACGCAGCGAAGAGCAAGCCGGCGGTCAGGGCGCGATTCTCGTCGATGATGGGATGAACGTCCACGCCTTCTGGCATGATCTCAGCCAGGGCCACGGGCCGCGCCTTGGTGCGCGCAGTTCCACCGCCGCCCATACCGCCATTCGGCCCTGCAACGCTTTGATCGGCGCCAACACCCATGCCGATGCCAAAGAACTGCGACACGCTGGCGACTGGCACAATGATCGAATCGCCGTAAGTGATGGGCTGGCCGTAGACGTTGTCAATCGACGCGCTGCTCTGGGCGCGCTCGAACGTGGCAAAGAATTCGTTCATACTATTCTCAATCAGCGGATTACCTGGAACTTGTTCTGACATGCTGTGCTCCTTGCACCGCAGCGCGAGTTGTCAACCCGCGCCGCTAGTCGGATGATCGATTGGCCCACTGCGTGACGATCGCCAGCACCAGCGGCAGCACGATCGCCGCGATGATCAATATGAGTTCTAGTTGCAGATTCGCATCGACAATCCGCACGCGGCGCGCCATACCGGGTCCGCGCTCGATCAACGCCGTGGGGCGTGACCATGACCACCACGCCCCGCCGCCCGAAGCGCCGTTTTCGGTCAGACCGATCTGTTTGGCTTGAAAGGACCACACCTCGGCTTCGGGCACGATCTCGCGATCGCCCACGCGCAGCGGCTGGCCCTGTATTGTCTCGCGCCTGAGTCCGTTCATGCCCCATATCCTTCACGCGCGATGATCTGCTGCGCGTACTCTTCCTCTTGTTGCGGCGTGGCAATCATCCCATCCAGCAAAGCCGCGTGTACTTCGGCCAGAATCCGGCCGATCACTGGGCCGCGCAAGACGCCTAACTCCTGCAAGCGCGTTCCGTCTAGTGCAGGCTTTACCTCGCGCAGCTCATTCAAGTACAACCCGATGGCAGCCTGAGCCACCGGTGGATCGATCACGGTCAGCGCAGCTCGCAGCGATCGATCGTGATATTTCGCCAGAGCGCGATAAATGTTGCTGCGGCTATTCAACCGCCCGATCGTTTCCGCGGCGTCCCGCACGGCCAGCACCTGCTTCAGATCGATCGCGTCGGCGCGGGCTAAGTTTACACGCTGGCTGAGGCGCGTCAAGCTGCTCTCACTCAGGCGGCAGGCCAGCCAGACCCAGCACGCAAACGGATCGAACGGTGCCGCTTGCGATTGAAACCGCTCGGCGGTCCATTCATCTACCTGCAGATCAGGCTCGATCTGCCGCAAGATGCCTAACTCGCTCAGACGCGCCAGCGCCTTCAACGGCTGTGCTTCGCAGAAGATCAATTCCAGTTCATGCCGAATGCGATCGCCACTGACTTGATCGATCACGGGCAGGGCGGGCGCCATGAGCTGCTCTGTGTCAAAGGCCAAGGCGAAGTTGAAGCGCTGCTCGAAGCGCACGCCGCGAAACAAGCGCGTGGGATCATCCTGAAAACTGTGATCATGTAACACGCGCAAGACGCCGGTATACACGTCGGCTTCACCGCCGTACCGATCGATTAGTGTGCCCTGCTGCGCGCCGTCCAGCCGGATCGCCATGGCGTTGATCGTAAAATCGCGGCGAATGAGATCCGCCTCAATCGTGCCGAGCGTGACAGCGGGCAGCGCGCCGGGATGCGCGTAAGTCTCCGTGCGGGTGGTTGCCAGATCGATCGGGTTTTCACGTCCCGGAAGGATTAGTTTCGCTGTGCCAAACCGATCGAACTTTTGCCACGCGCCGCCTAACTCACGCGCCATCGTGCGCGCCAGCTTCAACGCATCGCCCTCGGTGGTTAGATCGAGATCGGTCACGGCACGGCGCAACAGGCAATCGCGCACCGGTCCACCCACGATGTAGAGGGACATGCCGGCCCGTGTGGCAATCTCGGCCAAGTGCTGCAGCGTGAGCCAATCGGGTTCAGCTAAGGCCGCGCGTAAGTAATCGACATACGACATGTCGTGCCTCACGCCTTACGGCGTAGCCGTCGGGGTCGGGGTCGCGGTGGCCGTCGCCGTCGTGGTCGCGGTCATGGTGGGAGTCGGCGTCTGCTGCGGTGAAGGCGGGAACGTGGCCGAGGGGGTCGGCGTCACCGTCGGCGCCAGCGTCGGCGGCAGCGCCGGGGTGAACGTCGCTGGTGGTACCCGCGTTGGGATCAGCGTTGGCAACTCAGGCGAAGTTTCCGGCGTGGCAGATGGTTCAGGCTCGAGGGGGAATGTCGGCGGTGGAGCTTCCGTTGGCTGTTCCGGCGGCGGATTCACCTCGCCCGACGGGGTGTCCTCGCCCAACGGATTGACCTCAACGTTGATCAAGGGTGTCGCCAGGATGCCCGCATTAAACGGAATGGGCGTGGGCGTGCCGCGACCAGTGCCGCCACCGCTGCCGATCCACGATCCAAACAATACGGCACCCAGGCCGCATAGCACGACGATCGCTCCGAGGATCGCAGTAGATGCCTTCCACAAACGCAGCTCGGCGCGGGCGGGCTCGTGATTAGGCGGCAGCGGAGCAAGTCCCGCCAGCACGGCGATGAGCGATCCGGCCAGCGTGAGATACACGCCGATACCGACACCGGTCAACGGCGAGAATGTTTGCTCGCCGATGAGGGTGCGCCCAAACCCGATCGTGCTGAGCGCGCTTGCCAATGCGATCATTCCTGCCGCGAAGCCCAACGCCGCCGCCGGCAAGCTCACACGCGGCGCGCGAAACTGCGGCCAGAAGAGCAGCACAATCGCCAGCACGCCGAACAGCAAGATCGGCCAGCCGCCGGACGTAGCCGGGCCAAACACGCGCACGATGGGCTGAAATTGCGGCGCGACCCACGGCAGGAACGAGCCAATGATGATCAACGCGCCGCCCAGCGCGGCCAGGGCGCGTAAGTCGACGCGCAGCGAGATGGTGCGGTGAACGACGGGCTTGACCTCAGGCGTCGGAGGCGGCGGGGTCCATTTGGGCGGAGTGGAATTGACGGTCATCGTCGCTCATTATGCCCGATTTAAAGTAAGTAGGCAAGTAGAGCAAGGAAACAAGTAGACCAGCAGGCTAAAGAAGAACAGAGGCACGGATTACTCCATGCCTCTGATTGACACAACAACCACACCGGCAACTTGCCACTATTTCCCCAATCGCTTCTTGAACTCTTCATTCAGTGCAGGTACGATCTGGAACAGATCGCCCACCACGCCATAGCGCGCGAGTTTGAAAATGGGCGCTTCGGCGTCTTTGTTGATTGCCACGACCACTTTGGCGGTGCGCATGCCGGCTTGGTGTTGGATGGCGCCGCTGATGCCGTTGGCGATGTACAAATCGGGTGCGACGGTCCTGCCCGTTTGACCGACCTGATGCGCGTAGGGAATCCAACCTGCATCCACCGCAGCGCGGCTCGCACCGACAGCCGCACTCAGTGTCCTGGCTAGATCGACAATGGGCGCGAAACCTTCCGGCCCGCCCACTCCGCGTCCGCCGGACACGATGATGCGCGCATCGTTGAGGCTCACTTCGCCTTCGCCTTCCACGGCAAAGCCGATCGATTTGGTGGTGATCTGATCTTCGCTCAACACCGGCGCGACGGTCGTCACCTCGCCGGTCTTGCCCGCTGTCGCCTCGGGCATGGGGAAGGCACGCGATCGGGTGGTGATGATCATCGGTGCTGTCTTGACGACCACATGCGACAACAGCTTGCCCGCGAATACCGGTCGAGTGGCGACCAGCTGATCGCCTTGCGCTTCAATGGCGATACAGTCGGCAATCGCGCCGGCCTCCAGATCCACGGCGAGGCCGCTGCTGACATCGCGTCCGCGCGTGGAGGCGCCCGCCATGATCACGTCGGGCTTAAGATCGACCGCCGCTTTCGCCAGCAGCGCGATGGTCGGCTCGGCGCGATAATCGGCGAGCGTGGCATCCTCGCACACGATCGCTTGATCGGCCCCGAACGTGATCGCTTCGCTGGCAATCGCCGCTGCATTTTCGCCAAAGACTGCCGCGGTGACTGTGCCGCCGTCGGCGAGTTTCTTGGCCTCACCAAGACATTCGTAAGATACGAGTACGGCTTTGCCTTTGAAGGTTTCAATCCAGACGAGTATGTTGTGTGCCATGATTAGATCACCTTCTCCGCCAGCAACTTGTCGGCCAGTGACGCGGCAATCGCTTGCGGCGAATCGCCTGTGACCATCTCACAGGTGCCGGCGCGCGCAGGCAGGGAGAAGACCTTGATCCACTGCGCGGCGGCATTGGCCTTGCCGACCTTGCTGGCTTCGGCGCCGATGGCCGCCGCATCCATGACGGAAATCTGCAACTTGCTGGCCTTGCGGATGTTCATAAACGATGGATAGCGCGGCTCGTTGATCTCTTTCACCACGCTGATCACGGCAGGAAGTCTACTGCCCACGCTCTGGCGGCCTTGTTCGAGCAGGCGCGTGACCTTGATGGCTTTGCTGCCGGGATCGAGTTCGTCGATCTTGGCGACATACGAGAGGAGCGGCCAGCCCAGGCGGCGGGCCACACCTGCAGGCACGAGCCCCGTATCGCCGTCGATGGCTTGCTTGCCGAAGGCAACCAGATCGACCTCGCCCAGCTGCTTGATCGCCTGCGCGAGGATGTGCGTGGTCGCCAGCGCATCGCTACCTTCGAAGGCCGCATCCGAAATCAGAAACGCTTCATCGCAGCCCATCGCCACGGCCTGCTTCAATGCTTCCTTGGACTGCTCCGGTCCTACGGTCAAGACCGTGACCTTGCCGCTGAATTTCTCCTTGAGTCGGATCGCTTCTTCGATGGCGTACTCGTCCCACGGGTTGATGACGAGTGCGGCATCGCCCCAACTCACGTTCGACTGCTCGTCGACTTTGAGCGTCGCCGCGGAGTCAGGCACTTGTTTGGTGCAGACGACGATGTTCAAGATAACCTCCTCGGAGTGTGGATTTGGGACACATGCACCAAACTGCGGATGCAGTGCTGGTGTTGCTGAATACTGATTGGGGTTTGGCCGTGCGAAGTTGCACGGTCGAAATCATTATAACACAGCGCGTCAAGACTTTGACGCGGAGGTAAAAAAGAATGGGACGCAGATTTACGCGGATGCACGCGGATTATTTTTCTGAATCCACCACTCTTTGCGCGGATTCTCAAATGCGTTGCGTTTGAACTGCGGCTTGGGGCCGAAGTTGAGCAGCAAGCCAACTTCATAGGGGGTGGCCTTCAGGTAGTTGAGCAGTTGCGCCTCGTGTTCATCGGCCAGATCTTTGGCCGCTTTCAGCTCAACGATGACGGCATTGGCCACGAACAGGTCGGCAAAGTATTCACCAACAACGTGCTCTTCGTAGTAGACTGTGATGGGTGCCTGAGCCGTGACTTCCAATCCCTGCCTGCGAAGTTCGATGACCATGGCGTTCTCATATACCTTTTCAAGGAACCCGTAGCCCAGGGTGTTGTACACCTTGTAGAAGGCCGCGATGACTTTGTCCGTGATCTCCGCATGCTTATAAGGTAGCGCACTCTTGCGTGAGGCACCCATGGAAATCTCCTTGTGTTGGAATTGTAATGAAGATCAGCGTTTATCCGCGTTCATCGGCGTCCCATTATTCTTCCTGCCATACCTCGGGATCGTACTTCGGCAGTTCACAGCGCAGTTCGCCGTCTTCGCGATAGCCCAGCGCATAGCTCGCTTGCATGAGTTGATGTATCTCGCTGGTGCCTTCGTAGATGATGGCCCCGCGTGAGTTGCGGAGGTAGCGTTCCACGTCGTATTCGTCGCTGTAGCCGTACGCACCGTGAATCTGGATGGCGTCGTTAGCGGCTTCGAACGAGGCATCGGTGATGTACCATTTGGCGAGTGAAGTCTCGCGCGTGTTGCGCAGGCCCATGTTCTTCATCCACCCGGCGCGCAGATACAGCAAGCGCGCGATCTCGTAACGCTGCACCATGTAGGCGATCTTCTGCTGAATCAATTGATGCTTGCCGATCTCTTTGCCAAAGGTCTTGCGCTCCTTAGCATACTTCACACTCGCTTCCAGCGAAGCCCGAATGATCCCGGCGGCCCCCGATCCGACCGTATAACGCCCATTATCTAGCGCCGACATCGCGATCTTGAAGCCTTCGCCCTCTTCGCCGATGCGATTCTCCTGCGGCACGCGCACCTCGCTGCAATTCACCCAGCCCGTCGATCCGGCGCGCACGCCGAGCTTGCCATGCAAATCACCGCACGTCACGCCCTTCATGCTTGTGTCGATCATGAACGCGGTGAGGCCTTCGTGCGAATCTTTCGCGTCCGGATTAGTCTTGGCGAACCATAGAATGTGATGCGCCTTGGTGGCAAGGCTGATCCACATCTTCTCGCCGTTGATGAGGTAATCGCTGCCGTCGCGTTTGGCGGTGGAGGCCATATTCGCCACGTCGCTGCCCACGCCGGGTTCGGTCAGGCCGAACATGGCGTATTTCTCACCTTTGGCTTGTGGCACGAGGAAGCGCTGCTTCTGTTCTTCCGTGCCCCACTGCAGCACGGCGAGGCTGTTCAGACCCATGTGGACGGACATCACCACACGCAATGAAGTATCGGCTGCCTCCAGCTCTTCGCAGACGAGGCCCAGCGAGATGTAGTCGAAGCCTTGACCACCATACTTCACCGGAACACAAATCCCCAAGATGCCCAACTCGGCCATGCGCGGCAAAGTCTCTGGATTCATCTGTTGCACGCGGTCCCATGCTTTAATGGTAGGCTGCACCTCTTTTTGCGCAAAGTCGCGCACCGTTTTTTGAACCATCAAGTGTTCGGGGGTGAGGGTGAAGTCCATGCCACAGCTCCTTGAGAAGTGTCGTGTCAAGCGCGATGCGTAAATTGTAGGGGCGGTATTACGTTTCACGTTTTGCGGATGCTATAATACTACAACAATGAAAGTCTTGCGCTGGATCATATTCTTCGTGATACTCATGGGCGTGTTGCTGCTGGTGCGGCCCGACGACGCGATCACGCAATCGTTCGTGCAGCGCGCCGATGAGTATCGCCTGTCGATCGACTACGGGCCGGCGGCTGACTACCTGCGCGTGGCGGTAGTGCGCCAGCCGTGGAATGCTGCATTGCACGTGAAGTTGGCTGAGGCATTGGCCTTGCAACACAACGACATCGAAGCGCAGCAGGCCCTGGCCGAGGCCGAACGGCTGGGGGCGGATGCCACAACCGTGGAACGACTTCGCGCCTTGCGGGCCGAGAAGGATCAGCGATTTGCCGAAGCCGCACAGCACTGGCTGCAAGTCAGCAAACAGCGGCCGCTGGACGAAACGGCCTATCGCCGCGCAGTTGAAGCCGCCACCCAGGCTGAACAATGGGCGGTTGCGCGCAGTGCAGCCGTCCATTGGGTAGCGGCGCTCAATTCGCCGGAAGCGCACTTCGCGCTGGCGAAGTTGTTGGCACTTGAAGATTCGAATGCAGCGCTGGCGCAGTGGCAATTGAGCAATGGCGATCAAGCCCGGCCTTTTGTGCAGGCATTACAGCAATCCGATCGGACATTGCAGCTGATGTTGTTGGGGCGTGCCTATCTGGCGCAGAACGATCTCGTGCTGGCTCAGCGGGCTTTTGATGAAGCGATCCGGATCAATCCCGGCTATGCGGAGGCGCAGGCCTTTGCGGGCTTCGTGCGCGATCAACGCGGGGGCGATGGGAAGTTGTGGCTCAATCGGGCACTGGAGATCGATCCCGATCTGATCGTGGCGCGTTATTTCCGTGCGCGGCATCTATGGGAACGGGCCGATCTGAGCGGCGCACTCGACGATCTGCACTACGCCATTGAGCGCGATTCGGCGAATGCCCTGATCGCTGCGGAGATCGGTCGGGTGTACACTCAGCGCAGCGAGTTTGCCAGTGCGGAGAAATGGCTGACCCAGGCGCGCAATCTCAAACTGCAAGATGCGGCGATCTGGAAATCGCTGGCGGAGTTGTACGTGGGCCGATCGTACGGCACGCCCGATCAAGCGGTGGCGACGGCGCAGCAGATCGTGACCCTGGCGCCGGACGATGCCGAAGCGCATGTGTGGCTGGGACGCGCCTATCTACGGAGCGGCGATCGCGGCGGAGCCGAGCGCGAACTGTTTGAAGCGGCACGACTCGATCCGCAGTCGGCGCTGGTACATTTCTATCTGGGTCGTTTGTTCGGGCGCGAGACGGAAACAGGTCGCACGGAGTACGAGCGTGCACGCACGTTGGATCCGGAAGGACCGATCGGGGCGGCAGCGAAACGCGCATTGGAGCTACCATGAGGCTGGATGTTGGAACGAGCGTGCCTTCCAGGCGTCAACCTCAGCATGCCCCACTTTCACTATGGTATAATCGCCGCGCAGTGCAGTCTAAAGGAGTTGAAGCATGGCCAATCGATCGAGGCAACGCTCGCAGCGCCGGGCGCAAATCTTCATGGGCATCTTCGCGATTTTGCTGATCCTCAGCATGGTCGTGAGCCTGGTGTGGAGTTTTTCTCCGCCGGCGCCCCCCGTGACGAGCAGCCAACCGCAGCCGACCGTGATCATCGTCACACCGGCACCCTAAATGGAAACCGGACTTCGTTCAGAAGTCCGGTTTCTTCTTCTTACAACCGCCCCCAGAGTAGCAGAAGCAGCGCGATTACCATGACCACTCCAAACTCGATCAACACTCGCCGGCTGATGTGATCGAGCAGGTGCTGTCCCGCCAGACCGATCAATGCGTAGAAGGCCAGCAGCTGTGCCACAGCGGCAATGAACACATTGCTGCGCCAGTAGTTAATGGCCCAGTTGCCTTCGGCCAACACCAACCCGATCGACAAAGAAAACATGAAGACGCGGCTGAGTTTGGCGCCCGTGGCGTACAACAGATCGAAGGCCAGGGTGCCGGTCACCAGAAAAGTGAGCGTGGCGCTGATAGAACTGCGCGCGCGCGTGTTCCAGATCATGCCAAAGAGCAGCACGGCCAGCAGATACGTCAACGCGGTGAGGAACAATCGAGCGCGGCTGGTCAGCGGTCCCTCCGGATCGACCACCGCGTATTCGGCCAGAATCGTCAGCCACAACATGACGGCGGTTATGATCAAGCCCAGAATCCAAAGCGGCGTGTCGGTGATGTTGACCAGCAGCTGAGCCGCGACAATGACCGTGGCGGCGGGCAAGATCAAGAAAGAGAAGGTGCGCACTGCTTCGCCGCGCCGCACGCGAGGATGATCGCGCACCAGCTGAGCGACGCCCGCGCACGTCAACACCGTCACCAGCACCAGCACCAGGGTGGACGCCGTAAAATCGAGACGCAGCGGCGTGCCGAGGAACAAAGTGCCCACGCTGCCTGCCGTCGGCGTTTCGATCAACGGCAGCAATGCAAAGCTCAGGATAATGAGCGCAACCAGCACGCTGAGCCGGCCGCGATTGATGGATAGGGTTGATTGCATGGCAACGGGATTCTAGCGGCGGATACACCTTTTGTCAAAGCCGTTTACGCGGAGTATACTGTGACTATGGCGATAGCGGGAATGAGAGAACGAGAGATGGAGCGCAAATCTCTCATTCCCTCCATCTCTCGTTCTCTCAATCGTGAATAAGGGAGTCTTCCGTGATCGTTCTCTACGCGCTCATCGGTCTGATCATCGGCGGTATCGTCAACCTGCTGGCCGATGTGCTGCCGCACCGCCACAAGAAAGTGTCGACGCCCCGCGCCGCGTGTCCGGCTTGCGGCCAACCCCGATCGGCGATCCAATCTCTGGCGGTGGTGGCCTTTCTGATCGGCAAACGCAAATGCCCGTCCTGCGGCCGCCCGATCGCCTTACGCAACCCCATCGTCGAATTGGCCCTGGCGGCCTTATTTGCTCTGCTGTACAACTTCTATGGCGATCAACCGATCAAGCTAGTGCTAGCAAGTTTCTTCACGTCAGTGCTGCTGCTGGTGACGGTGACGGATTTCGAACATCGCCTGATCCCCAACCGAGCGATCCTGCCGGCAATTGCGATCGCCGCGTTAGCCTCGCCACTGTGGTTTGGACCGGGCTGGTATCTGGCGTTGATCGGCGGCGCGATCGGTTACGGGTTTTTCTGGCTGGCCGTGCAGCTGGGCGATCGCTTCCTGGGGCGCGGCGCGATGGGCTGGGGCGATGTGAAGTTAGCGGCCTTCGTCGGCTTGATCACGGGCTTTCCGGGCATCATCACGGCGCTGGTCGTCACCATCATCGCGGGTGGCGTAATCAGTCTGTTCTTGCTGCTGACGCGCATCGTCAACCTGCGCAGCGGCATTCCCTACGGGCCGTTCATCTGCCTGGGTGGCTTCATCACCATGTTGTACGGGCAGCAGATCATGACGCGGTTTTTCTTTGGATCGTGAAGATGCACTTCAAGATTGTTCGCTGGGATCATCCCGCACCACCCATACTTGCTGAGCTTCAAACGCAGTTGCTCCAGGAAGGTCTGTTTCCTTACGACTGGTCGAATGCCCCCGGTGATATCTACGCGCCGCATGTTCACGATTATGATAAAGTCATCGTCGTGGTGCGCGGATCGATCACGTGGGCGCTTGGCGTGCCGGAGACGAACGAGCTGTTTGAGACCCGTGCGGGTGATCGGATCGAACTGCCGCGCGGCACCGTGCACGCGGCGCAAGTGGGGCCACAAGGCGTGACGTGCCTGGAAGGGCACGTCGTGTAGCAGGGTAAGACCTCCGAGGTCTCTCTCGATCAAGAGAGGATAAATCATGTGCGGACGTTATACACTCACCGTCGATCCGGCTGAGCTGCGGGAGATGCTGGAACTAGGCGAACTGCCGCCCGATCTGCAGCCGCGTTATAACATCGCGCCGACACAAGCTGTGCCGGTGGTCGCTTCCGCGCAGGATCGCAAAGTGGAGATGTTCCACTGGGGGCTGATCCCGTCGTGGTCGAAGGATCCGTCGATGAGCGGCCGCATGATCAATGCGCGGGCCGAGACCCTGCACGAGAAGCCGGCCTATCGCGTGCCGTTTGCGCGCAGGCGCTGCCTGGTCCTGGCCGATGGGTTCTACGAATGGCAGCACATCGAAAAGAGCAAGCGGCCCTTCTTCATCCAATTGAAATCACGGGAACCGTTTGCCTTTGCAGGGCTGTGGGATCACTGGACTTCGGCAGGGGGTGAGGAGAAGCGTACTTGCACCATCGTCACTTGCGATCCGAATGATCTCATGCGCACGCTGCACAATCGGATGCCGGCGATTCTTGATCGATCGATTATGTGGGACTGGCTCGAACCGACGGCCAATCCGGTCGCGCTGCGCGCTCTGCTCGTGCCATATGGTGGAGAGATGACCGCGCATCCCGTATCGCGCCTTGTCAATAGCCCTCAAAACGATTCGCTCGAATGCATCAAACCCGAGAAAGCATAAAGATACGACAGTTGTCAGCAATATCCCAAAAACGCATAATTCTGGCAGTCTTATTTCGAGTTTGGTACGAAAGTCTTACCCGCAGGCCGTATCGATCTAACTGCTTCAGCGGTCTAATAGGTAGCAGCACATTCGCAGTCAGACCTGAATAGGAGGCATGGATGAAGACGTGGAGATTAGTCCTGGCAGTTGCGGTGGCCGCTGCCGCGCTGTTGATGATGACGAGTATCGTGGTCGCCGCGTCCGCCACGACGGGCAGCATACCGATCTATCGGATGAATGATGATCCTGATCCGATCTTGACCGGCACCTTGCCGATGACACATCCCGTCGGCAGTGCGATCGCGCGCTACTTCAACATCCCGTACACTCAAGTCATGGCCTTGCATGCTGATGGGATTGGCTTTGGCGTCATCGCGCGCGCTTACCTGACGGCTCTCGCATCGGGCGGACAGGTGTCACCGACAAAGCTGCTGGAGATGCATCAGTCGGGTGTGGGCTGGGGGCAAATCAAAAAGGAGTACGGCGTGCATCCGGGCGGCAATGGCCTGGGTACGATCATGCGCGAGAAACCAGTTGCACCATCGCCTGAACCGGTGGCGCCTGCCCCACAGAAGGTCAAGCCGAACAACACGGTGCCAGGCTGTCCGGGTAACAGCTGCAACGCTCCCGGGCACAATAAGTCCGGCACAGGGCTTAAGCCTGAGGCCCCCAAAGGGCCGAAGAACAAATGATGCCGGCGGAGGAACCGCTTTAATCGTCAAGACCGGGTCTCTTCATAAAGAGACCCGGTCTTGTGTTGCGTGTTTCGCCGCTAGATTCTTCCGAACTCGCGCGCCATTTGCGAAGCGCTGAAGTGGATCATCGTGGGGCGGCCATGCGGACACGTGCGCGGCGAGACACACAGCTCCAATTGACGGATCAGCTCGTTCATCTCCGGCAACGATAAGACTTGCCCGCCCTTGATGGCTGCGCGCTTGCACACGCGCGTGATCAACTTGGCCTCTTCGTTGGCGGCAAAGGGCAGATCGCCTGCGATCAAATCAGCGACGAGTTCGTTCAGCGCGACGCGAATATCGTCGTTGATCAACAGCGCCGGGATGCTGCGCACCAGCCAGGTGCTGCTGCCGAACGGCTCCAGCTGTAACCCGATCGCGCTCAGCACTTCGCGATGTTCTTCGAGCAGCGTGGATTCATCGGGCGACACCTCCACCGGGATCGGATCGAGCAGATGCTGCACGGCGATGTTGAGCGCGGCTTTATCCGCCATGAACCTCTCGTATAACACCCGCTCGTGAGCCGCGTGCTGATCAATCAAATACATGCCATCCGGCCCCTCGGCGATGACGTACAGCGCGCCGATCTGGCCGATGACGCGCAGGGGAGGCAATTGGTTGTTGGCAACAGGTGGCTCAACCTCAGACGATGGACCACCGACCACTGTTGGTGTTTCTGGCCCTCTGACTTGCGCGAATCCCTGATCTCCGATCCCCGATCCGCGATCGACTGACGACTGCACCGGTTGCAGTGATCGCAATTGCTCTAATCGTGCCAGATGCGATGATGGCGCTTCGTGCGTGTCGAAAGACGGCTGCCAGGTTGAGGCGGGCGTCGACGGCTGCACTTGCGGAATCGGCGCGTGATCGATTAATGTGCGGCGCACGCTGCGCTGGACGACACGAAAGATTGCATCGCTGCTGCGGAAGCGCACTTCGGTCTTGGCGGGGTGCACGTTGACATCGACGTCTTCGGGATTCAGTTCAACGCGAATGATGAAGAGCGGGAAACGTCCCACCATCAACAGCGTGTGATAGGCCTGCAGCACCGCTGCGTTCAAGCCGCGATCCTGCACCCAGCGCCCGTTGACGAAGATCGTCATGTCACTGCGATTGGCGCGCGATAGGGTGGGGGCGCTGATGTAGCCTGCGACCCTCACCCGCTCCCCCTCTCCCGACGGCGCGTCGTTTGCCGTTGGGAGCCCTAAAGGGTGCTCACGCAAAGGGGGCTGGGAGGTGAGGGATATCATCTGCTCCGCCACTTCCACTCCGTACACCGCAATCAACACATCGGGCAGCGAGCCGTTGCCGGTAGTCTGAAACGACGTGCGCCCGTTGTGGATTAAGTTGAAGCGAATGGTCGGATAGGCCATGGCATAGCGGCTGATCAGCGTGTCGATCTGCCGCCGCTCGGTGGTATCAGACTTCAGAAATTTGAGTCTAGCCGGAACCGTGTAAAAGAGATTCTCGACGGTGATCACCGTGCCCGCCGGCGCGCCGATCGAACTGCGCTCGACGATCGATCCGCCTTCGACGGTGATCCGCGTCCCGACAGTTTCTTCGCGTGATCGCGTCATGCAGATAACCTTGGCCACAGACGCAATCGACGCTAAGGCCTCGCCGCGAAAGCCCAGCGTGGTGATGTGGTTGAGATCGTCGACGCTGGCGAGTTTGCTGGTGGCGTGGCGGCCAAAGGCGAGTTCGACTTCGGCGGCGGGAATGCCCGATCCGTTGTCGCTGATACGGATGAACGAGCGTCCGCCGTCGCGCGTCTCGATGGTGAGATCGGTCGCGCCCGCATCGATAGCGTTCTCGATCAACTCTTTCACTACCGAGGCAGGCCGCTCCACCACTTCACCGGCGGCAATCTGCGAGACGAGGCTGGCGGGCAAAATGTGAATGGGCATGGCGGCATTTTACCATCAAACAAAACGCCCGATGCAGCTCACATCGGGCGTTGAGGATAAAACAACGATCGGGTGTGTGACTAAGCGCCGGGCACGAGCGCCTGGCCGGGCGGCTCCACGCCAACCTGTCCAAACAAGTGCGCGTAAACGGTGCCGATCCACACGGTGGAGGCAGCCAGCAGCAACCACGCCAGGATCCAGCCACAGCAAGGAATGAAGGCCAGCACCCCGGCGACGATGCCGATCACAAACGAGACCGCTACGGCAAACACGATCGTGATCAGCCACGCCACGATATAGTCACCCAGATTCTTCGACATGATCGGCCAGATGTTGCGAAACTCAAACAGCGAGCCAAATGTGCCTTTGCGCGCGAAGTTCAGGTTGATGGCAGGAAACAGGAAACTGATCACCAGCCCGTAGATGACCAGCAAACAGGTGAGCAGCAGCGTGGTTCCCGCAAACAGGCCCATCAGCCCGTTGCCGTCATCGCCGCCACGGCCCACGAACGGGAGGAAGGTGAATGGACAAAACACAATCAAAGCCGGCAGCGAGTAGACCAGCCCTGCGATAAACAGGAACAGGCCCTTCATGAACTTGTCGCCGAAGTTGTCCCATTCAGGCAGAGGCGCGGACTTCTGCTCGCTGACATTGCGCATGATCTCGGTCCAGTATCCGGCGAAAGCGAAATTGACAATTGGGACCACCGAAACCACCGCGCCGATCAACAACTTGTTGGTCCACTTCTGATCTTCAAACACGTAACCGACTGATTTTCCGACGTCCATGACGACTTTCCTCCTGGTTTTGAAATATTGCCTGATTGTAGCGCAAATGATCGATTTAGGTGAAATGGCGTGTGATGCCAAAATAAGAATACCTGAAGCCTGTTGGCCGTGCCTATCAACCGGCTAACAACTGGTCACCGATTGGCAATGGAAAGCTGTGCGCTCAATACCACCACCGACCGGCTCTCGGCGCGATAGCGGTGTTCGTCCAGCGGCACAGCGTGATCGGGCGGCGTGAAATCGTCGGGCGCCGGCCGGGATGTGTCGACAAGGCGATGCCAGCGCCGGTCGGTCGGCAGCAGCGGCAGATCGAAATCGAGCGGCTCCCAATAAGCGTTGAGGATGACGTGCAGGTGATCGCTGCTCAGCGCATCATGCAGGGAAAATGCCAGGCTGTGCGAATCATCGCTCCAGTCGGGCTGCGCGAGGTGCACGCCGTGCCACGTCAACGTGGGGCCGTCGTGCTGCGGCGTCATCGTCCAGAAATGCTCACGCTGAAACAAGGGACGGTTCTGCGTGAATGCGATCAACTCGCGTACGAAGCGCAGCAGGCTGCCCTGCGTGTCCACGCTGCGCCAGTCGAACCAACTGATCGCGTTATCCTGACAGTAGGCGTTAGTGTTGCCGCGCTGCGTGCGGCGCACTTCATCGCCCATCAACAGCATGGGTGTGCCCTGTGCGATGAACAATATCGTCAACAGATTCTTGATCTGCCGCTGCCGCAGCACCTCGGTAGCCGGATCGCTGCTGGGGCCTTCACTGCCGCAGTTCCAACTGAAATTGGCGTCGGGGCCGTCGGCGTTGTTCTGGCCGTTGGCCTCGTTGTGCTTGAAGTTGTACGACACCAGATCGTTAAGTGTGAAGCCGTCGTGGCAGGTGACGAAGTTGACGCTGCGATTCGGTTCGCGGTCGGGCTGCGGATACAGATCGGGGCTGCCCGTCAAGCGCGCGGCGAGTTTCTTCACCAGCCCGCTGTCGCTTTTTAGGAAGCGCCGCACGTCGTCACGGAACTGCCCGTTCCACTCGGCCCAGCGATGCCCCACGAACGATCCTACTTGATACAGCCCGGCGGCATCCCACGCCTCGGCGATGATCTTCGTTCCCGCCAGAATCGGATCGGATTCGATCGTCCACAGAGTCTGCGGGCTTTTCAACGGCTGGCCCCATTCGTCGCGCGAGAGGACCGAGGCGAGATCAAAACGAAAGCCGTCGACGTGCATCTCTTCCACCCAGTAACGCAGACAGTCGACGATCAGCCGCCGCACGATGGAGTGATTGCCGTTGAGGGTATTGCCGCAGCCGGTGTAGTTGGCATAGCGGGCTTGATCGGCTTCCAGCATGTAATAGGCGCGATTCTCCAGTCCGCGAAAGGACAGGGTGGGGCCGTGTTCGTCGCTTTCTGCCGTGTGATTGAAGACCACGTCGAGCAGGACTTCCAGCCCGGCGCGATGGCAGGCCTTAACCATATCACGGAACTCATCAATCGGGCCGAGCGGATCGATCGGGCGGGAGCAGTAACCCCGGTGCGGCGCAAAAAATCCGATCGGACTGTAGCCCCAATAGTTCTTCAACGGCGTAGACACATCCTGCTCATCGAATTGCTGCACCGGCAGAAGTTCGATCGTCGTGACGCCCAGGCTTTTGAGGTACGGAATCTTCTCGATCAAACCACGATAGGTGCCGGGCCAGCTCACGCCCGCTGAAGGATGCCGCGTGAAACCGCCGATATGCAGCTCATAGATCACGGTGCCGGAGTAGGGGTATTTCAGCGGGGTATCGCCCTCCCAATCGTAGGCTTTGGGATCAACGACGACGCTCTTCATGGCCTTAGCGCAGTTGTCGCCGGGGCTCGCGGCCGCATGGCGATCGTATCGATCGCTGAGCATGACGCCGCGCCCATACGGGTCGAGCAGCACTTTGCCGGGATCGAAGCGCAGACCGGCGTGCGGCTGAAACGGTCCGTAAGCGCGATAGCCATATAGCTGTCCGGCGTAAATGCCCGGCACGAAGGCGTGCCAGTAGTAGAAGGTCCTGTTGCGCTGCGGATCGAGGCGGATGACACGAGCCGGGCGCGGCGCGTCGACGTCGTCGAAGAGCAGCAGTTCCAGGGCAGTGCAGTTCTTGGAGAAGATGCAGAAATTCACGCCGTCGGGATGCACCGTCGCGCCGATGGGATAACTGCGGCCGGGGAGGGTGTCTGCGGGCATGCGGCCTCCTGTGATTTTTAGTATAGCACGGCTTCCTTGCAAACAATTTCACTAATCTAGCCCGTGGAATTTTAGTCTTGACAAGGTGCGTCATGGAAGCGTATACTGACTTATAGTCAAAGATTGACCACCAGTCATGACGCGGAGTGTTAGAGGTATGACGCAGAGCGGCAACCCTAACGATCAGGTGCGCGGAACAGCCTCTCGCCGGGAGCGCGAGAGGGCGCAGCGGCGCGACGACATCCTGCGCGCTGCCCGTGGAGTTTTCTTTGAACGCGGTTTCCATACAGTCACGGTTGACGATATTGCGGTCGCCGCCGAAGTGGGCAAGGGTACGGTCTATCTGTATTTCGATACAAAAGAGACCATCCTGGCCCATTTGCTTTTAGAAGGTCTGGACATGCTTGTCGCCGAGTTGGAAGCAGCCTACGCCGCCGATCAGCAACTGGCCGCACGCACCCGTTTGCGCAGCATGGCCGAGGCCTACCTCAAGTTCTTCCAGCAGAACCCCGAATACTACCGTTTGCTGATGGCGTTCGATCGCGGCCAGTTTCAAGCCACGATCGATGCCGGCGTCTATCAGGAAGTCCACGCACGCAGCCTGCACGGCATCGAGTGGTTGGAGCGTGCCGTCAAGCAAGCGCAAGAAGAGGAATTGATTACTGTCGAGAATCCGCGCGAAGCCGCCGGCGTGTTTTGGGCCGGCCTGAACGGTGTATTGGTGCTGCTCAGCCATCCACTGCGGGCGGAGATCATCGCGACGGATTTGGAATCGCTGTACGGGACGATGACGGAAGTGCTGATCGACGGGTTGGGGAAATGACATTGATGCAAGAGGTAGGAAACGAAATGTAATCTGCACCCGATGATTGTCTGTCATCCGATGATCTTCCGTTATTTCAAGGCTTTGGGGGATCACAGATTGACGGGTTCAAGAGAATTGTTGAGAGCGGATTAGTTGATTGGACAGTGCCGGAAGGGCATCAACGCACGCACTAGGCAATACGCAACATTCGGCCCAAAAATCTGCATCAGAGGAGATTCATTATGAAAGACGCAGTCATTGTCGATGGTGTTCGTACTCCGTCCGGGAATCATGGTGGGGCGCTGCGGTCCTTGCTGGCCAAAGACCTGCTCGCGCTGGTGTTCAAGGGCGTTATCGAGCGCACCAAGATCGATCCGGCCTCGATCGACGAGGTGATCGCCGGGTGCATCGCGCAGCCATCGGACGCGCCCAACATCGCGCGCGTTTCGGCGCTGATGGCCGGCATTCCCAAAGAGACGCCGGCGCTGACCGTGGCGCGCAACTGCAACAGCGGCATGGATGCGATCGTGGAAGCGTGGCGGCGCATTCAACTTGATGAGGGCCACATCTACCTCGTCGGCGGCGTCGAGAGCATGAGCAACATTCCGTACATCATTAAAGACGCACGCTGGGGCCTGAAGATTCGCCATTCGCAGTTGACCGACGGGCTGTGGGAAGGCCTCACTGATCCGATCTGCGGACAGTTGATGGGCCGCACGGCCGAGAATCTGGCCGAAGAATTTGAAGTCACGCGGCAGCAGCAAGACGAGTACGCCGTGCAGTCGCACAAGAAAGCGTTTGCCGCCACGCGCACGGGCAAGTTCAAAGACGAGATCGTGTCAGTGGAGATCGTCAAGAAAGTCGCCGGGCAGGAAGTGGCGAAAGAGCAGATCACGCAGGACGAAACGATCAACGCCGGGCTGTCTGTGCAGAAGGCTGCGATGTATCCGACGGTCTTCAAGCAGGGCGGATCGGTAACGCCGGCCAATGCCTGCGGCATCAGCGATGGCGCCAGCGCGATGTTGATCATGAGCGCCGAAAAGGCGGCCGAGTTGGGCTTCAAGCCGTTGGCGAAAGTGATCGGCTATGGCTTTGCGGGCGTTGAGCCGGAGCGCATGGGCATTGCCCCGGCGTATGCCGTGCCCAAGGCGTTAGCCAAAGCGGGCAAGCAGCTAAGCGACATGGACTTGATCGAAATCAACGAGGCGTTCGCTGCGCAAGTACTGGCCTGCGGACTCAAATTGCAGTGGGACTGGAACAAGGTCAACGTCAACGGCGGCGCGATCGCGCTCGGCCATCCCGTCGGATCAAGCGGGTGCCGCATCGTTGTGACATTGGTGCATGAGATGCAGCGCCGCAATGCCCATTTCGGATTAGCCACTTTATGCGCAGCGGGCGGACAGGGCGCGGCGTTGGTCGTCGAGAGTGTGAATGGCGCAGCATAAAACGTGAAACGTGAAACGTAAATCGCCTATTACGTTTTACGTATTACGCTTTACGGAGATGTCATGCCCACCCATCCCTTGATCGATCCCGGTGAAGTCCGCTTTTTCAGCGGCAGTTCCAACCGGCCATTGGCGGCGACGATAGCGCGCAGCCTGAACCTGAGGCTGGAAGACACGCTGATTGAGCGCTTCAGCAATGACAACCTCTACATCCAGCTGGGCGCCAGTGTGCGATCGCGCGTGGTCTTCATCGTGCAAAGCCTGACGCCGCCAGTCAACGATCATTTGATGGAACTGCTGATGATGATCGACATTGCGCGCAGTGCGGCGGCGCGCGAGATTCACGCGGTGATTCCGTACTACTCGTTCGCCCGATCGGATAAGAAGGATGCTCCGCGCATTTCCATTACCGCGCGGCTGGTGGCCGATCTGATCGAGCGGGCGGGCGCGACGCACGTCATGACCATGACGCTGCACTCGCCGCAGGTGCACGGTTTTTTCTCCGTGCCGACCGATCCGTTGACGGCGCGCTTCTTGTTCACCAAGCATTTCCGCAAACGCGACCTCAGCCAGACGATTGTGGTCACGCCCGATGCAGGCGGCGCTAAAGCGACGGCGCGCTTTGCGCACAGTCTGAATCTGCCCAATGCCTATGGCAACAAAGAACGCGTCTCGGATCAGCAAGTCCAGATCGCCGATTTGATGGGGCATTCCATCGGCGGCTACAAGCGCGCGATCATCTACGACGATGAAATTGCCACGGGCGGATCGGTAGTGGAGTTGAGCCGCATCCTGATTGAAAGCGGCATCGAAGAGATCTGGGTGTCGTGCACACACGGAGTCTTCACCGGCAAGGCCTTTGAACGGCTGGCCGGTGTGCCGCAGATCACGGAGATTGTCACGACGGATACCGTTTACATTCCTGAAGAAAGCCGCCCGAAGCATTTGCGTGTGCTGTCCGTCGCGCCAATCTTCGGTGAGGCGATCCGCCGCAACTATACGCGCATGTCGATCGGCGGCCTGTTCGACTTTGGGAGCGATGAAAAATGAAATGAACTGACCTGATCTGGACGATGCGCGTGAAGAGAGAGAAATTCGCTCTGCGGAAAGGAGTACCATGCAACGCTGGCAGATATTCTCGTCTCTGATTGTTAGCCAAACCACTCTGTTCTTGTTGTCGGCTTGTGTACCTGCCTCGGCACCTGGCGGCGCAAATTGCCGGGAAGGAATTTGTGTGAATCTTCAGTTGTCTGAGCCGATTCACTTCAATAAACCAGTGACAGCGACCATTACGATAGAGACTGAGCGGGATATACCAAAACTAGGCGTCTCACTGACATCCCAATACAGTGTCTTAGTCGAAGGAATTAATGTATGGGAAGTGGATGTCAAGGCCCATCAGCCGGTCTCTTTTGTCGGAACGGTCCGGTTTACACTAGAAGGATACGTCAACGTGGTAGCGGGAGTCAAAACAACACTTGGCGAATATGTGGACGATGTGGTTCCTGTACATATTACTCAGACAGGCGGTACGGTGAATCCAGTGATCCCAACCGGCCCGTCCCAAGCGGTGCCATATACGCCGTCACCCAATGCGAGTCCACTGCCCACGCCGCCGCTCACGAACTCATTGCTTTCGCCAAGTTTGGGTCAGTCCGTTCTGGTAACGGGACAGGACTTTGAAGGCACCTTTCCTCCGACAGGTTGGATCGTGCGGGACCTGAGCACCGATGGCAAAGAGCGTTACTGGGGCAAAACGAACTATCGCAAGCTGAGCGGGTCATGGGCGGTCTGGCCCGCGCGGAATGGTGCAGACGGCATTGATCCCGCGCAGGGTAACCATAATTACCCCAACTACATGGATACGAGACTAATTTACGGCCCTTTTGATTTGAGTGACGCCGGCACTGCCTATGCACAGTTTCAACTCTGGCGAGAAATCGAACTCAACTATGATTATCTCGCGGTAGAAGCTTCGCATGACGGCGTCACATTTCAAACGATGACGACCCGGACCGGGATCATCACCCCGACATGGGCAGTCGAAACAGCTCGATTCAACGAATACGCTGGGGATAGCTCGGTGTGGATTGCCTGGCGATTTTACAGCGACTCCACCGTTACCTACGATGGTCCCTATGTGGATGACATCTATCTCTGGAAATACGTGCCGGGTGAGGTGTCAGTGCGCGGATCGTTCGCTTACACTGATCGCACTGGTCAGTCACAGCCAGCACGTTATATGAAGGCTTATCTCTACGACGCTGATCCAGGCGGGACCGACGATCTGTTGGCCGAGACTATCGTGGGCTTGACCGGAACCTTTGTGTTTCCGACAATCCGTAATTGGGATGTTGACGGCGGGATAGGTCAAACGTCTACCACGGGGCGCCTCGACCTCTATGTCGTTTGGGGGACCGATTACGTAGATAGTACGACGGCCCGTCGGCGTGTAACGCGGTTTAACGATCAAGTCTATCAGTGGAATAGCGGAGTGGCTCAGGTAGATATTCCTGATGGGGAGGCAAACTTCAACTACTTTGTTCCGGTAAATGATCTCCAACGAGGCGCAATGTTGATTTTCCAAGACCTGCGTCGTGGCTGGGAATACATCCAAAACAATACGGGTACTGATCCCGGTTCGTCAACAGCGCGGTGGGAATTCGGCCAGGCTACTTTGTTTCCGTGCAATAGCGGTTGTTTTTGGCCGTTTCCTTCGGTGAATGGAATATTCATACCCAATGGCGGTGAACAATCCGCTGATGTCGTTGTCCATGAATTAGGCCATCAGTACATGTACAACGCCAGTGGCTGGTGGGGCGTAGATGTTTCTTGCTTTAACCACAATATCTTCAGCCGGACAAGCTGGTTATGCGCCTGGAGCGAAGGTTGGAGCGATTTCTTTGCGTTAGCGATAAATAGTAGCGATACTTGTTTTGATTTTGGGATTGGTCCATGTGGAGCAGGTGGTGCGCAATTCGAGAATCTCGAAACACCGACATGGCGTGATGGTAAACCAGAAGGTGATGGTGTCGAAGGTCGCGTGGCAGGCGCACTCTATGATCTGTTTGATACCGTCAGTGATGGGACCGATCATGCCGGATTCGGTTTCTCGCCCATTTGGACCATTGTCGGAGACAATACGAGCGAAGATCGCTTTGGCATGTTCTGGTTGATGTGGCGCACACTCGGCTACAACGGCCACTACGGTGTCCAGTCTGTCTATCAAAACACTATTGACTATGATGAACCGCCGAGTATTCGTCTGCCGGACGTGACGGTGTTCAAAGACATGGTAATCGACCACGTGCTTGACTTGTGGAACTATTCCTCCAATTCCGAAAGCGCAGATGTCGATTTGACCTGGTCAATCGTCGGTATGTCGAATGGAAGTTGCGGAGTAGCAGTTCAAGGTCATTACATTGCGACTGCTCCTCTGGCGGGGTTTTTAGGTAATTGTGACATTACCATTCGTGTCAGTGACGGGCTTAAAACGAGCGATGACCAATTCAATGTCCGAGTCGTAGAAGTACAGGCCCGAGTCTATTTGCCCCTGATTCTCAAGGGCGACGGCACACCATTGCAATCTCCACAGTCTTCGCCATCACCTTTCGTTTCGCCATTGCCCCTGCCAGAGCCATTTGCATCACCATTGCCAAATCCGTCGAGTTAATGACCGGGTGCGATAGAACAAACTCACACAAGGAGAAGACAATGTACATTTTCAAAGCAGGTGTTGTGGGCGCAGGAGCGATGGGAGCCGGCATCGCGCAGGTGATCTCGTACTCCGGCCTGCCGGTAGTGTTGAAAGATGTCGACCAGGCGATGCTCGATAAGGGGATGGAACACATCCGATCGATTTACGAGGGCCGCGTGGAGAAGGGCAAGATGAGCGCGGGCGAGATGCAGTCCAAACTCGATCTGATCACGCCCACGCTGGACTACGGCGAGTTCGCCGACGTGGACATCGTGATCGAGGCCGTGCCGGAGAAAATGGGCCTGAAGCAACGCATCCTCCAGGATCTCGACAAGGTTTGCCCCGAAGGCACGATCTATGCGTCGAACACGTCGGCCCTGTCGATCACCGAGATGGGCCGCGCTACGCAGCGCCCGCATAAGATGATCGGCATGCACTTCTTCAACCCCGCGCACGTGATGAAACTGGTAGAGATCATCAAGGGCGAGGATACCGATCCTGAAGCCGTGGACGATCTGGTCACGTTCACCGAATCGCTGCGCAAGATTCCGGTGGTGGTGAAGGAATGTCCCGGCTTCCTGGTCAACCGCTTGTTGATGCCGTACCTCAACGAAGCGACGTTATGCTTGGAGGAAGGCGCGGCTACTGCGCAGGAGATCGACGACGCGATGACGGCCTACGGCTGGCCGATGGGCCCGTTCACCCTGATGGACTTTCTCGGCCTCGACGTGTGCTACGACGTGGGCGAGTATCTCAATTCGCAGTATGGCGAGCGCATGAAGGGCGCAGTGATGTTCGAGATGCTGTACAAAGCCGGTCGCTACGGCGAGAAGGTGGGCGCGGGCTTCTATGGTTACGGCGACAACACGGACGAGCCGGTGAAGGCGATGGTGGCCGAATTGACCGGCGGCCAGAAGCTCAGCGAGTTCACGCCGGAGCGGCTGATGTACCCCTTGATTAACGAAGCGGCCTATGCCGTGCAGGAGAATGTCGCCGACGTGCGCGACATCGACATGGCGATGATCGCCGGGACAGGCATGACCGTCGGCGGCGATCGCATCGGGCCGTTGGCGTTGGCCGACAAACTCGGGCTGGACGTGGTGGCTGCCGGTCTCGAGGCATTCGAGAAGAAGTATGGCCTGCGCTTCCATCCCGCCCAGAAGCTGGTTGAGCTGGTGAAGGACGGTCATCTGGGTGAGAAGACCCAGGGCGGATTCCTTGAGTATGTATAAGCAGGCAAGGAAACAAGTCGACAAGTGGTTGCAGCCCGGTAATCCAAAATCAGAAATCGAAAATCTAAAATGAGGTGTGTTATGGCTGACTTTATTCGTTACACCATCGAAGACAAAGTGGCTGTGCTGGTGATCGATCATCCGCCGGTGAATGCGATGAACGAGCAGACGTTGGTCGAACTGGGCGCGGCGATCGACGAGTTGAATGCCAACCCGGACGTGAAGGCAATCGTCATCACCGGCGGCGGGCAAATGGCCTTCGTCGCAGGCGCCGATATTGGCCTGTTCGGCAAGATCATCAAAGAGCAGGACCTGGCCGCGGGCAGAGCGTTCATGGAGCTGGGCCAACACACCTTCAACAAGATCGAGGCCTCCAACAAGCCCGTGATCGCGGCCATCAACGGCATCTGCCTGGGCGGCGGACTGGAACTGGCCATGGCGTGCCATATGCGCATCTGCGGCGATCGTGTGCGCCTGGGTCAGCCGGAGATCAACCTGGGCATCATCCCGGGCTGGGGCGGCACGCAGCGCTTGCAGCGCATCGTCGGCGCGGCCAAAGCCACCGAGCTGATCCTGACCGGCGATCAGATCACGGCGCAGCAAGCGATGCAACTGCGGCTGGTCAACATGGTCGTGCCCGGCGGCGAGGTGATGCGTCAGGCCAAGGGCCTGGCGGCCAAGATCGCCAACAAGAGCGCGGTCGGCATCGCCAGTACGTTGACCGCCGTCCGTGCCGGACTCGACGCGTGCCTGCCGGAGGGCCTGGCGGCCGAGCGCGAACAACTGACGAAGGTGGTAGCCAGCGAAGACGCGCGCGAAGGCATCATGGCATTCCTGGAGAAGCGTGAAGCCAAATTCAGTGACAAGTGACGAGTGACAAGTAACGAGTGAATAACGATCGCTGATCATTTGGAACTCACTCGTCACTCATCACTCATCACTCATCAGATTGGAGGCGATTATGGATTTTTCGCTTACCGAAGAGCAAATCATGTTTCGCGATCTATTCCGCGACTTCGTGCAGAAGGAAGTGGCGAAGGTCTCGAAGCATACCGATGAGATGGAAGAGCCGCCCGTGGCGCTGCTAAAGAAAGCGGCAGCGCAGGGCTTTCTGGCGGCGACCGTGCCTGAAGACTTGGGCGGAGCAGCACTCGATTTATTGAGCTACAGCTTGCTGCTCGAAGAGATTGCCAAAGAGTGCATGTCTACGGCGGTGACGCTGGCGGTGCACAACAGCTTTGTCAACGCCACGCTCGTGAAATACGGCAGCGACGAACAAAAGGAAAAATGGCTGCCCATCTTGGCGGAGAACCTCGGCGGATTTGCGGCCACCGAGCCGGATGCCGGATCAGATACGTCGCGCATTGCGACGCGCGCGAAGCCTAACGGCGATGGTTATCTGCTCAACGGCGTGAAGACATGGGTCAGCAATGCCGGTCAAGCCAAGATGCTGTTAGTGCTGGCCCAGACGGAACAGTCCCCATCTTCTGGTGGGACTGACGGCGGCTCGGCGATCTTCATCGTCGATCCGGCCGCGCCCGGTGTGAAGATCGGCTTGCGTGAGCCGACAACGGGTTTACGCGGTGTGGTGACCAACACCGTCTACTTCGATTTCGTCGAGCTGGCCGAAGCCGATCGGGTTGGGGCTGAGGGCGACGGTTTGATCATCGCGCAGGCGGCTAACACGCATCTGCAACTTGCACTTGCAGCGGCGGCACTCGGTCTGGCCGAGGGCGCAGTGGCGTTGGGCCGCACCTTCGCGATCGATCGCAAGCAGTTCGGTGTCGCTATCGCGACCAAGCAAGGGCTGGGCAACTACTTCGCCGATTGCGAGATCGAGCAGGAGGCGCTGCGCCATCTGATCGAGTATGCGGCGTGGCTGGCGAGTGAAGGCAAAGATTACGCGCCTGCGGCGTTGAAGGCCAAGATGTTTGGCGCGAAGACGGCGCGCACAGCGGCGAACCTGATGCTGCAAACGCATGGCGGCTACGGCTTCAGCGACGAGTATGCCATCTCGCGTTTGTATCGCGATGCAAAAGCGCTGGACTTTTTGGGCGGCACGCCGCAGATCGGACGCGTCGTGATCGCGCAACAGGTGTTTGCCGATAGTGGATTAGCGATTAAGCCATGACAAGATGACAAGGTGACAAGGTGACAAGGTGATCGTGCCTTCCTTGTTTACTTGTTTCCTTTGCTCCTTGTTTCCTTAAGAGAGGTGACTATGGACTTTGAACTTTCACGTGAACATCAAGCGTTGCGGCGATTGATTCGCGAGTTTGCCGAAGAGGAATTGCGCCCGGCTGTGCGCCAGGCCGATCGGTCCGCTCAACCCCCGCTGGACGTCGTCAAGAAAGCGGCGGAGATCGGATTGTTCGGTGTGCCATTCCCGCGCGAGTATGGCGGCATGGGCGCGGGCGAAACAGGCTACTGCATCTTGATGGAAGAGCTGGGCCGCGTCGACACGAGTTTTGCAACGATCATCGGGGCGCACATCGGCATCGGCGCCATGGCGATCTATCTGGGCGGCAACAAGCACATCCGCGAGAAGTATCTGCCCGATCTGTGCAGCGGCAAGAAGATCGCCGCGTTTGCGCTGACCGAGCCGCAAGCCGGATCGGATGCGGCCTCGATCAAGCTGCGCGCGACGAAGGAAGGCGATTCGTACATCCTCGACGGAGCGAAGATGTGGATCACCAACGGTCCCATGGCCAGCACGATGAGCATTCTGGCCGTGACTGATCCGGCGTTGGGTGCGCGCGGCGGCGCCACGGCGTTTGTGATCGAAACGCGCAACGGCGATGGCGGCCCGACTGAAGGTTTCACACCCGGCAAATTCGAGCACAAGATGGGTCTGCACGGCTCGCCCACCTCGGCGATCTCCTTCGACAATTTCCGCGTGCCGGCCGAGAACGTACTGGGGCAAGTGGGTCTGGGCTTCGTCGTATTCATGCAGACGCTCGACATCGGGCGTGTAACGCTGGGCGCGGCAACGCTGGGCGGCGCGGAAGCATCATTGCGGCAAGTGCTGGAATGGGCGGCCATGCGCGAACAATTTGGCAAACCGCTGGCGCACATGCAAAGCATCCAGTTCATGGTGGCCGATATGGCCGCCGAGGCCGAGGCGCTGCGCTCGCTGGTGTATCGCACGGCCTGGCTGGTGGACAATCAAAAGCCGTTCATTAAAGAAGCCGGTATGTGCAAGTTGCTCGGCTCGGAGATTGCGTCGCGCTGCGTCGATCGCGCCGTGCAGGTGATGGGCGCGCTGGGCTACAGCCGCGACGTGCACATCGAGCGCGGCTTCCGCGATTCGCGCATTGCGGAGATCTTCGAAGGCACCAATGAGATTCAGCGTATTCTCATCGCAGAGCAGTTGTTCCGCGAGGTGGGTGTGAGGATTAGGCCCTAGTCAGCGTCATTGCGAGCGCTTCTCAGCGAAGCAATCTCGTTAGGGCAAAGGGGAGATTGCTTCGTCGCACACAACGCTCCTCGCAATGACGAGATAAAGGATAGACCTATGAAGGTATTGGTTTGCGTCAAACAAGTGCTCGATCCGAGCGGCATCACCGTTAACCGTAAGGCCGAGAAGGTGTTCATCAACCGCGAGGAATTCATTCTCGATCCGGCGAGCAAGGCGGCGCTGGAAACGGCGAACGATTTGAAACAGACCGGCGCGGAAGTTGTTGCGATCTCCGTCGGGCCCGAGCGTGTGGAAGATGGGCTGCGCGAGGCGTTGGCCCGCGGAGCCGATCGGGCGATCTGGGTCCGATCGGACGGCGGTGACGCGCTGGTAATCGCCCATCTCATCGCAGCCGTCGTGCGCAAGCTTGGCGAAGTCGATCTGATTATCGCCGGCCATCAATCGCTCGACACCGGCGCGGGTGAGCTTCCCCCCCGATTAGCTGAGGCGCTCGATTGGCCGCAGATTCTGGGCGCGGCACAGATCGACGTGGGTGCGAACGGTGTGACAGCTATCGTGCAACAGGCCGGCTTCGTGCAGGTTGAGGCATCAACGCCGGTTGTTGTTGCCATGTTGGCCGGAGCGTATCGTGGTTCGTATGCCAACGGCTGGCGTTTGATGGACGCCTACAAGAAGTGGAACGTGGAAGCGTGGAGCACGGCCGATCTCGATCTGGGCGAAGACGATCTGCGACCGCTGACGACCAAGAAAGAAGACGCCTTCCCGCCCGAACGGCAGCTCGGCACACCCGTGCGCGATGTGAAGGAACTGGTGGTGATGCTGAAGCGCGAAAGAGTTATTGCGCAAAACGTGAAACGTGAAACGTAAAACGTGAGGGTGCTTTTACACATGCGGTGCAGTGCTCCCGCGTTTCACGCCTTACGTTTTACGATCAGGAGTTTTCTATGACACGACTAACTTATTCCGACGAACCGCGTGACATCTGGATTGTGGCCGAGACGCAGGACGGGGCGTTGACGCCGCTGACCAAAGAACTGGTCTATGGCGCGCGCATGGCCGCCGACATGATGGGCTTCTACGTCAAGGTGGTGCTGCTTGGATCGGGCGTAAGCGATCTGGCGAACGAGTTGTATCCCGTCGGAGCCGATCGTGTGTATGTGGCAGATGATGATCGCCTCACTGAGTTTGCGCTGGAACCGGAGCTGAAGGTGTTGAGCGATCTTTTCGCCGTGCAAGCGCCGGAGTTCGTCCTGTTCGGCGCAACGCCGATCGGCGAGGCGCTGGCTCCGCGGCTGGCGCAGCGTTTTGGCGCAGGGCTGATCGTGAACGCGCTGATGCTGAAGGTCGATGACTTCGATCGCTGCTTCATCGGGCGGCGCGCGGCCTATGGCGGCGAATACTACGAAGTGATGACGACTGCCGGAGCGCGATCGCACTTTGCCACGGTTCTGCCCGATACGTTCGGCGCGCCGTATCCCGATACCTCGCGTTACGGCGAAGTCGAAACGGTTGAAGTCAATCTCGACGACGTTGCAGCGCAGATCAAAACGATCGGGCCGGTGGAGTTCGCGCTGCCGCAGCCCAAGTTGAAAGCCGCGAAGCAGATCGTCTCGGTCGGGCGGCAGGTGGGCGACATCGACGCGGCGAAAGCGCTGGCGGAAACGCTCGGCGCGGAGTTGGCCGGCGCGCGCGAATCACTGGACGAGAACTACATCGGCGAGTCGCAGGTCGTCGGTATTACGGGCGAACGCGTCTCGCCGAATCTCTACATCGCGTTGGGCATTCGCGGCGACACGATGCACACGTGGGGCATGAAGGGCGCGCGCTACGTCGTGGCCGTGCATCCCGATCCCGATGCGCCGATCTTGAAGCAGGCCGATGCGGCCATGGTGGGCGATCCGGCGAAGGTGGCGCAGGAACTCGCGGAGGCGTTGAGCAAGAATTGATGCGTATTGCGTGATGCGTCCCACAGGGAGGCTGCGCACTAAAATGTAATGGCAGGCTCATCTCGCCGAGAGACGGGCCTGCTGTGGTTTACGGGCAATTTTTAAGGGGACCAACGTTCTCCGACAGTGTGAGCCAGTGCTTCTTCGATAACGCGATCATCGAGCCGAAATCCGCTTGCCCGTATCGAACGAAGGACTTCAACCGCCGATGGAATCAAGCCTTTTTGCCTGGCAAGCAACACGACAGCCAGTGTGCCTTTGACTGGAAGCGAAAAACTGCGGGCACATTTTCGGGCTGCGGCGTCATCAAGAATAGCGATCCAGCCCGGTTCAGCAAGGGCGACGGAGAGCACAGCAGTTTCTCCCGCACCGAGATCCCAGTTGAGCAGTTCAGGAGCAGCCGGCGGCGCAGCGATGATTTCGAAATGCCGGGCCTGCAGAATAGCGCGAGCCGGATCATCATCCGGCCCGGCGTCAATTTCTGCGGCAACAGCACTCGGTACTATTACGCGCTCAGCGAGTGCAGTAAACAGGCGTGTCTGTCCAACGCGCGCCAACACGATCAGCGGCGACGCGTTGAGAATCCACCGTTCACTCACCTTCGACCTCACGCATCAAGTCATCCGCGTTGTATTGGAAAGGCGTGACTTCCAGACGTGTCAACGCTGCGAGGAATTCCGCGCGTGAAACGCCCGCGACTTCGGCGGCTTTGGCTTGCGAGATGAGCCCGACTTCATACCATTTCACGGCCGCCGCCAGGCGCATCTCGCGAACGAACGTGGGCGGGTCCTGACGCAGCGCTGAAAATACATCGCGGTTGAGTTCGATAGAGATTTGCACGGTGTCCATGGCGACCTCCTGACGAGATTATAGCATATGGAAAAAGGCTCTATGTTCCCTGGGCATTCGCGGCGACACGCTGCACACCTGGGGCATGAAGGGCGCGCGCTACGCCGTGGCCGTGCATCCCGATCCCGACGCGCCGATTGGTAAGCCAGAGCAAAGACTCGCCGTCCGATGCACGGCGGTTTTTTGTTTGTGTTAGCGCTGGATATATCGCCGATACTGCTCGGCGGGAGAAGTAAAGATCATGGATCGACGAGGTCAAACGTCTCAGTCTTGCCATTGAGCGTAAGAATGAAATTCTGAAGCACGTCGCGGCCCAGCAACATATCGTTTCGGCTGGCAGCGACGACTTCTGCATTCAGAATGACAAAGTCATCCAAGAGCATCATCACCAGAAAGGTGGGGAGTCTCTTGGGAGTGAGATCGAATCCTCTGGCGTCCATTGAACCAGTAGCATTCAGCCCTAAGTCAGTGGCGGCCGACACAGGCAGGACGGAGATCGAAGTGCCCGAGTCAATTTGGGCGCGGAGTTAAACAGACGCGCCGGTCAGCGGATTGCGAATCTCAACTTGCATGACCAGCGCGGGTGGATTGAAGGCCGGGTCGTATTTAGGCATCGGCGCGCTCCACGTGAGGTATATCCACGGCGCGCAGCTGCTCGTGAACGCGATCGATATAGACCGGGTCGTAACGGCGCTCCTGAACAAGCTGAATGACCTCAGAACGTTCGGGGGCCAGCGCGACAATCTGGCCGTGATGAACGGCCACCCACTCGCCCCGATGCGTTTTGATCAATTCAGGCAGCATCTGCTGGTAGGCATCCATTTCAGGCTGAAGTCGCACCAGTTGCTGCTCGATCCAGCGCTCAGGTTGAGCCGCGCCGATCAACTCGCGGTAACGTTCGATGCTCAGCACCACCGCTGCGGCCTCGCCGTCTCGCTCGATAAAGATCGGCCCGTGTTTGAGTGCATCCTTATCTTGCAGAACAGCATATAGCGCTTGCGGCTCGCGAACGATTTTGTCGGGCATAGAAGTCTCCTGCATTGATTGTAAATCGAAAGAAAGCGAAGCGCAACATGGATGCCTGGAGGCACAGCGGCAGGCATTCGCGGCGACACCCTGCACACGTGGGGCGTGAAGGGCGCACGCTACGTCGTGGCCGTGCATTCCGATCCCGACGCCCCGATCCTCAAGCAGGCCGATGCGGCGATCGTCGGTGATCCGGCGAAGGTGGCGAAGGAGTTGGCGAGGCGTTGAGCAGAATTGATGAGTGACGAGTGACGAGTGAAATCAGGTGTCGTCATTCCAGGAGTACTATGCATCAAAGCGAAAACTCGCTGCTAATTTGGAAGCGAGTTTTCGCTTTGACACTCGAATCAATAGGCGATGACAAACTCGCCCGTGCGCCCCAGCTTCACTTGATCGGGGCCGAGACCTTCGGGCAGCAGCTTGGCCGCCTGCACGGCGCGATTGAACGCCTCGTCGTCTTCCAGCCCGAGCGATTTCAGCACGGGATTGTGGATGAAGGTCTTGTGCTTTTCGGCGTTGTGGATTTCCGTCCGGGCGACGGCGCGAATAAATTGGCGCGCGTTCGGAATCAGCCGCAGCGACGGCATCTGGAAGCCGGCAAAGACCTGCTGAATCGTGTCGAGCGTTTTCTCCGGCAGGTACTTGAGGTGTGTCAACACGATTTGCAAGAAGATGCCGTGATGCGCGATCTCGTCCACGCCCACCACACGGAACGCTTCTGACGCGCCGACTTCGTAGCCGCGCGTGCGCTCTTCTTCGGTGGGCGCCTGGGACAGGCCGTATTCGGCGCGAATGCGGGCGCGCGTCTCCTGGTAGTTGTAGAACGTCGCGCGCTCTTGCACCATCGCATAAACCGTCACGCCCAACGGGCTGTCGGCCCCGGCGTGATTCTTGATCGTCCAGCGGTGCTCCATCACTTTGTCGCAGTACTCTTTCAACTGCTCTTCTGTGCGCGCCCCGGAATACAGCAGCGTCTTCTCCCACGCCACGCCGTGCTTCAATTCGTCTGAGCCCCACTGCAATTGCAGATGCCGCCGCATGCGATTGTTGCGGAACATCTCCAGCCCTTCTTCCACGTAGTCGCCCACGTACTCTTCAATGCCCAGGAACCCCTCGATCAGGTTGATCGTCTCCTGCGTAAGATGTTCGCCGAATTTCTTCATCTCCTCGATCGGTAGATCGTGCCACGGCGACCAGCGGCGCGTCTTCATGGCTTTGCCGAAGTACTCGATGAAGTGCTGCAGGCATTCCTTATCGACGGCGAGCTGGCGGGCGGCTTGCGTCCACGGCCCTGTGACAATCTCCGGGATCGGAAATGATCCGCGCGTGGCGGCATGTTCAGTAATCATGTTTACTCCCTGTGTTGCGAATTCGTGAGGCGGCAGTCAACCCGATGGCTGGTCGGGTGCCGTTCGTCAGCGAAATTATATCACAGCCGATCCCCTTGGTGAGCAATTTACAGCCGAACTACTGATTGGTTGCCCTCTGTGCAAAGATTTCACCACGGAGCACGCCGAGCGCGCGGAGGCCATCATGGCTTCATGTGCGCTCTCTGCGATCTCAGCGGTGAAGTCCTCTTGGGCTCCAGCGCGTCCGAGCTCGTTATGTGCCCGATGGGGCAGGGGCCGGTGTTATAATTTGTACGCGATGATCTTTTAATGAAGGGGCGGGGGAGAGAAAGAATGGAGAAAGGCAAAGAGAATAACTTGCAGCAAATCATCCGCGATCTGGGGCGCGTCCTCATCGCGTATTCGGGCGGCATCGACAGCACGTTGTTGGCGGTGGTGGCACATCAGGAATTGGGATCAAATGCGGTGGCAGTGACGGCAGTCTCGCCGAGTTTGCCTTCGTCGGATTTGGAGGAAGCGCAGGCCATTGCGCGGCAGTTCGGCTGTGTGCATGTCTTGATTGAAAGCCATGAACTGGAGAATCCCGATTATCAGGCCAACACGCCGCTGCGCTGCTACTTCTGCAAACACGAAGTGTACGGCGAGTTGGTCGAGTACGGGCGTCAACACGATTTTCAGTTCATCATCGACGGCACGAACCTCGACGACATCGGCGATATCCGGCCAGGGCGCAAAGCGGCGGCGGAGTACGGTGTGCGCTCGCCCTTGATCGAGGCGCAGTTCACCAAGCAGGATGTGCGTGATCTGGCACGACAGATTGGCTTACCGAATTGGGACAAGCCCTCAGCGGCGTGTTTGTCGTCGCGCATTCCGCATGGCACACCGGTGACGATTCAATTACTGTCACAAGTGGAGCAAGCCGAATTGGTGCTGCACGGACTGGGCATTCGGCA
>Ga0209254_10000013_pt1 | contig 94497 bp, 80 predicted proteins | sample FrelakmetDIP11DI_FD_187148 | JGI IMG/M metagenome (GOLD analysis project Ga0209254, IMG submission 187148) | Freshwater lake sediment microbial communities from the University of Notre Dame, USA, for methane emissions studies - DIP11 DI (SPAdes)... | ecosystem: Environmental > Aquatic >...
GGATAATGAGAAACGAAAAATTGTCAAAATAAAAGGGAGCGGTGGATCATTAACAGCCCTCCCGATTATTGAGACTCTCCTTGGAGATGTTTCTGCATATATTCCTACCAATGTTATCTCCATCACTGATGGTCAAATTTATCTTGAATCGAGTTTATTTAATGCTGGTATCCGACCAGCAATAAATGTGGGAATTTCCGTATCAAGAGTTGGAGGAGCGGCGCAAACTAAAGCATTCCGCCAGGTGGCATCCCGTTTAAAACTGGATATGGCGGCATACCGTGATTTGGCAGCATTTGCTCAATTTGGTTCTGATCTAGACAAATCAACTCAAGCACAATTGCGGAGAGGGCAGCGATTGCAAGAGATTCTCAAACAACCACAGTACGAACCTATGGCTATGGAGAATCAAGTCATGCTGCTGTTCGCAGGTACAAGGGGTTTTTCTGATCAAATTCCCCTGGACCAAGTTCAAAAGTGGATTGCGGCTTTATTAAAATATATCGATCAAAATTATCCAGAGATACCAGAGAATATTGCCATAAAAAAACAAATTACAATAGAGATCGAAGAAAAGTTTAATGATGTACTTAAGGAATTTAATTCCACCTGGCTAATAACCGCTTGAGTTAATTCTATAAGCAGGGACAACAACAATGGGTTCATCACGAGAAATGCGTGTACGTATAAAAAGCATTAAGAATATCGCCCAGGTTACTAAAGCGCTGGAGACGGTAAGTGCATCAAAAGTTCGTAAAGCTATCCAGGTGTATTCATCAACAAAGACTTATTCTGAAAAAGCCTGGGAAGTTCTTGTTCACCTTGCCGAGCAAACCACTGGTGAAAAATTACACCCGCTATTAAGTGATAACAATGAAATAGATAACATTCTTGTCGTAATGATAACCAGTGATCGTGGACTTTCCGGGGCGTATAACATGAACATTGTGAGAAATACGCTTCAATATTTTAAGGATTTCCCAAATCAAATACAATATCTCACAATTGGAAAGAAAGGGAGAGATTTCCTGAGGAGGAGGAGGAAACAACTGATTGCTGAATTCAGTAATATCCCCTCACCCCCAAGTTTCCTGGATATCTCACCTATAGGACGTATTGCTGTAGACGGATTTTTATCCGGTGAATTTGATGAGGTTTATGTGTCATTTACAGAATTTGTTAATAAGGTCCGGCAAGATCCTGTGGTCTATAAATTACTGCCATTAGACATCCAAGCAATTGAAGGACGTAAAACCGGGAAAACCAATGAAGTAATTTTAGAAAGAAACCGGAACAACCACCCAAAGGCAGTTTTTACTTATGAACCCGAGCCTGGGGAGTTATTGTCGGAAATTGTACCAAGGTTTATTTCGATTCAAATCTATCAGGCAATTTTGTCAGCCCAGGCGAGTGAACATGCAGCCAGAATGATTGCCATGGGTAATGCGACCGATAATGCAAAAGAACTGATGTCCATTCTGCAGATGGAATATAATAAAATCCGCCAGCAAGCGATCACGAATGATATGCTTGATATTGTTGGTGGTGTTGAGGCAATGGCTCATCCTGTTCGGATGGCGAAATAATTTTTTTACAATACTATTCTTGGCTTTGGAGGAATAGATGGAACAATTCAGTGGAAGAGTGATTCAAATTCAAGGGGGAGTTGTTGATGTTGAATTTCCAGAGGGCGATTTACCAGAATTGTATGAGGCTCTTATCACATCAAAAACTGAAGGAGGTATTACTCTAGAGGTTGAAAAACACCTGGGAAATAACTGGGTGAGATGCGTAGCCATGAATGTCACGGATGGGATGGCACGTGGAATTCCTGTAAGGAGAACTTACAGTCCAATACGAGTTCCTGTAGGCGATATAACCCTTGGCCGTATTTTTGATGTATTGGGTCATCCGATTGATGGGAAGGGCCCCGTGACATCCAAAATAACCTACCCAATCCACCGTCCGGCTCCTACCTTTGAGGAACAGTCTACCAAGGTAGAAGTATTCGAAACCGGATTAAAAGTAGTTGATCTTATCGCTCCATTTACAAAAGGCGGCAAGACCGGGATTTTTGGCGGTGCGGGAGTTGGGAAAACGGTAATCATAATGGAATTGATCCGTTCAATTGCTACGGTTCATCAGGGCAAATCTGTATTCGCAGGGGTTGGGGAACGTACGCGAGAGGGTACACAACTGTACAGGGAAATGCTTGAATCCGGAGTAATGAAGGACACTGTGATGGTTTTTGGACAGATGAATGAACCCCCAGGAGTTAGATTGCGGGTAGCATTATCTGCTTTATCCATGGCAGAATATTTTCGTGACCAGGGTATGGATGTGCTCCTCTTCATCGATAACATCTTCCGGTTCACGATGTCAGGTGCAGAGGTTTCGGCGTTATTGGGTAGAATGCCATCGGCGGTTGGTTACCAACCCACCCTTTCAACGGAAATGGGTGAACTTCAGGAAAGGATAACCTCTACCCGAACAGGATCTATAACCTCCATGCAAGCCGTATATGTGCCTGCAGATGATTATTCCGATCCTGCACCGGTGGCAACATTTACACATCTGGATGCCACAATTGCATTGGAACGCTCAATTGCAGAGAAGGCAATTTATCCTGCTGTTGATCCATTAGCATCCACCTCACGCATTTTGGATCCAAACATTGTGGGAGAAGAACATTATCGAACGGCAAGAGACGTCCAATCAGTCCTGCAGCGATATAAGGATATGCAAGATATTATTGCGATTTTAGGTATCGATGAATTAAGCGAAGATGATAAATTGCTGGTTGGGCGTGCGAGAAAGATCGAAAGGTTTTTCTCTCAACCAATGTTTGTTGCAGAACAATTTACCGGTATTCCTGGGAAATATGTCACCTTGCGGGAAACAATCAGGGGATTCAGAGAAATCCTAAATGGAGACCATGATGACTTACCTGAACAAGCATTTTATATGGTCGGATCAATCGATGAAGCTGTGGCTAATACCAGGGATGTTTAACCTAACGGGTTATACGAGGAAATCTCATGCCGATTATGTGTGAAATCGTTTCACAGGATCGAATTGTTTATCAGGGAGAGGTTGATATTGTATTGATTCCCGGGGTGGAAGGGGAACTTGGTATTTTACCCAACCATTCTCCTTTATTAACTATCGTAAATTATGGTGTCATTGCTACAAGAAAGGGAAAGGAAGAAGAATATTTCACCGTGGCAGGAGGAATCGCAGAAGTACAACCTAATAAGGTTACAATACTGGCTGATGCGGCGGAAAATGTTGCTGAAATTGATATATCCCGAGCCGAAGAAGCAAGGAAGCGGGCTGAACATCTTCTGACGGAAGATATTGAATCCATCGGTGATGATTACTTGAAATTCCAATCCATGCTTAGACGTTCCATGCTCCGGATCAATGCTGTTAAACGTTATCGCAGTCGTCTGAAATTACACTCATAACAGACAGAAAGATAAAAATGCCTGGTTTTACTAGAGAGTTTGGAATAGACCTGGGGACAATGAATACTGTAATTGCAGAAGGAAATCAGATCCTTTTGCAGGAGCCGACAGTGGTTGCGCTTGTTGTGGAGGAACAAAAACTTGTAGAGTGGGGACAGGCGGCTAAGGACATGTACGGGAGGGTTCCAGATTCAATTGAAGTCATCCGTCCATTAAAAAATGGTGTTATTGGCGAATATGAGATAACTGAAAATTTATTAGGCTACCTCCTGAGAAAGATAACCGGTCCGATGCTTCTCTTCCGGCCCCGATTAATGATAACCGTACCATATGGAATTACGAGTGTAGAGAGCCGTGCTGTTCATGAAGCAGGACTGGGTGCGGGCAGCCGGGATGTATATTTGATAGAGCAACCCTTAGCCGCTGCGCTTGGTGTCGATTTACCGATATCTACCCCATCCGGTAATATGATAATTACAATCGGAGGTGGAACAACTCAAGCGGCTGTCATGGCAATGAATGTAATAATTACGGCTGAATCTGCCCGCTTTGGAGGATTGGATTTTGACGAAGCCATAATAAGTTATATCCGGAAAAAGTATGGTTTAATCATTGGGTATCCAACTGCAGAGCAGATGAAAATTCGGGTCGGTGCAGCTATTCAACAGGATACCCAGAAGATTATGGATGTCCAGGCTCAAGATCAAATTTCTGGTTTACCCAAACCGCTTTCTGTTTCATCCGAGGAGATTGTTGATGCGTTACAGGAACCATTGGACCAGATTGTCAGGACTGCTCAGAGAGTCTTGGAGAGAACTCCGCCAGAATTAATATCTGATGTGATTGATCGCGGAGTTGCATTATGCGGTGGCGGGGCTATGTTAAAGGATATAGATAAATTCCTTACCAAATCGTTAGGTATCCCCGCTTATCTTGTCGACCACCCAACCACTTGTACGGCTGTTGGAGCGGCTCGTGCACTAGGAATGCGCGATATCCTGCGGCGCAGCCTTGTAAATGCTGGATAATTATCTTCCATTAAGATTTGAATTAATTAATAACCAATCATTTCAGGTAATAAGTCATGTGCTGAAGATTCTGCACAGGATTCAAGTATTGCACATGAATGCCATTGGGCAGCTTTAAGGATATTGGAGCATAATTTAATATCGCAATAATTCCAGAGTTTACCAGTTTTTCAGCTGTCTCCTGTGCAACTGAAGCAGGTAAAGTCAACATCGCAATTTTTATTCCTGAATTCCTTATCTCAAAATCCATGGTTTCAGGATTTTTTACAACGAATTCCCCAATTCTTGATCCAATTATTTTAGGGTCGCTATCAAATAGCATTGAAACTTTGAAACAATTATGTTTAAAACCCGGGTAATTTGCGATGGCTCTACCAAGAGAACCTGCTCCAACAATTGCCAGTTCCCATACCTGATTTAAATTAAGAATATTTTGAAGCTCTGAAATCAAATAAACAACAGAGTATCCCCGGCCTTGCTTTCCAAATTCCCCAAACTGGGATAAATCCTTGCGAATCTGCGCAGCAGAAATGCCCATGAGATCTCCAAGCTCTTTCGATGAGGCAACCTGGACATTTTCGGCTGACAGGTGTTGTAACATATTCAGGTACACAGGCAATCGACCAACAATGATATCTGGAATAATTGTTTGTTCCATGACTTATATCCCGGTAATTATTATATATATAAATAAAGTTTTAACCGTTAGATTATGATCTACAGGTAATTTTAAACTAATTTTCAGAAATAAAATTTACGGTTTGGAACCCATCCATATCAAATTGGAATAAATTAAATGGAAAAGGAACGTAATGACCCGGTTTGTAAGCCGTATCTGGATTTTCGGGAAATTTTAATAAGTCAAAAGATTCTAGAGGCGAATTAACTTGGACATCACGTCCAGGGATAAGAATTCTTACACAAGACCTATCGACGAAGAATTTATCGAAATTGCGAAGAATCTCATTGCTGTTGTTCTTCCGGATGATGATCGACTCACTCTCCGGTGATAGTCCCGAATTCAATAAGGCTGGAACAGGAATTGATAATCTTGCAGGATTTGGATAGCTAACATTTACAGATAACTCATTTTCAGACAAAACAAATGATTTTTCTATCTTTTTGACAGGGTCAGAGAGGATTAATTTCCCATCGGCTAATTCAACATAATAATTTCCGACTTGATCAAGGTGATCTGCAAGGAATCCGGAGACTTCTTGAGGGTCGCTCAAATACCCATTCTTATTATTCCAGAGGGTGGTATCTGAGAGTCCGACCGTATATTGAGAAAATGGAGAAATAACTGCAATTACGCCGCACTCATTTCTCATGAATAGATACAAAAGGCGGCCTCCTTCTATTTCAATCGAAGAAAAAATATTTTTGTTCGCTAAAATGCATTCAGGCAGACCATCCCAGTCAAAGTCATTACATTCCTGGATATTCTCAGGGGACTCAAGCCACTCAGCCGCTTGGATCAAGTGACCGATCTGGCTAATATAATTTGCCTGCAATCTTTGGAATTCGATATTTGATCGTGGATCAAAATATTGCTGATAGGATAATAGGGCACTTTCTTTTATCTCATTATTTGGAAGGTTCAATATTTCAGAAGTAACTTGATCCTTAAGGATGGGGTAAGTCAAGTCAGCTGGTATTTCATCACCAAGGACTGTAAAAGGCACAATATTGGGAGGCTCTGGATTACATAATATATTTCCGCAACCAGGCATCAGCGGATTAGAATAAAAATGTGCGGGAAAATTGAGCAAATCCTTTTGGGAGAGAGGTTTTATCCAGGGATGGTTTTGGATATATGAGAAAAAACCAGCCGTAATGGATGGATCACCGAGAGCACTCTCCAGGAATGATTCCCCAATTGACACCAGATCATCGTTATTCGGTGAAAGTGCTGCCTCAATCAGTTCCTGCTTTAATTTCATCGGGAATGTATTCCCGGATGTCTCGATCTGGTTAGTGATTGGGGTTGAATTGTCCATGTATGAGGATGGTAAAGGAATTAGTCTTGTGCCATTTCCTATATCCGTTAGGTTATGTGAAGATGTGGTTGCGGAAAAGGCCATAGAACCAGGGGGTAAGGCATCCAGTTTATAGGTTCCGTAAATGAGTGATTGGTTTTTTACTCCGTATTTTTTTGAATAATTTGAATTAATTTCAAGGATTTCATCCAATGCCAGATCCTGTCCATAAGCTACTTCCGGCAGAATCAAGACTCCTCCTGATTCCAATTTCCGGATGTCATCCATAGAATCCATATATTCCAGTGCTGACAAATGCCCCGGTTCTTTTAGATCTAAGAGGACAACAGGTATTGAATATTCTTCAACGGCAGATAGCAAGTGGAGCAACCCATGCCTGGTGCCATACGGACCTGTATGTGCTCCATTCCAGGAGCGCAATGCTTGGGCGGGTGTATCGCTTTTAAAGACATCCCAAAATGAAATTAATAACGGAGCAGGATTGGGTGAGGAATGCTCCATGGTGGAAAATGGTCCCAATACATCCAGGACGCTTTCTGCTGCTTGATCCTCAACAGAAACGAAAATGTCAATATTATTTTCTTTTGATTCGAGATAATCAAGAGGAATGATAATTTCAAGATAATCTAGGTGCTTAATGTTTCTAATTCGTAATTCACCCTCTAAAATATTTCCAGTGTTTGTATCTATTATTCTGGCCTGGTTATCTGCACCAATTTCTATTTTCCAATCCCACAGTATAGAGGAAGGAGAATTTTCTAATGAAATCCCACCGGCCTTAGAATTTAGATAAATATCAATGAGAGGACTGTCAGGTTGATTGAGGTCTAGAAAATCCAAGCGAATTTGCAGGTCGGTTCCGGAAAATCGCGAATAACCAGCCAGTAAATCAAATCCGGGTGATTGGGCGTCAACCCCATCCAACCGCCTCACATCTGCGTATAGCCATGAGACTGTGTTTTTGTCTCCTGAGGTGTTCTCCAAAACTGGTGCACAGGAAGTTAGGATTAAGAAAAATATGATTAGAATCGGTAGTCTGAAGATTTCCATTATTCATTTCAGAACAGAAAACCCCCCAATCTTCATGTTCCTTGGAGGCTTTGAAAGGATATGAAGGGGAATAGGCGGTTAATCTCGATTTCGTCCCATTAATAAAAAACCATAATATAAAACGGTGGTAATTGCTTGAATTGCGGCTGCAACATAGGTAAGTGCTGCTGCATCAAGGACTTGTTTTACACCTGGCATCTCACTTACCTGGATTGAACCAGTTGTCACCAACCACTCCTGGGCTTGCTTTGTTGCATCAAATTCCACGGGCAAGGTCACTATTGAGAAAAGTGCTGTCAATCCAAAAAGAATTAATCCTATCCAAGCTATTTGTGTTCCCGTTGAGGAGGACATTAATAAACCAACCATAAAGATAATTGGACCGAGCCAACTGCCAATTTGTACTGTAGGAACCATGGCGGAGCGTACTTGCAAGGGGAAATAACCCTTTTTATCCTGCAGCGCATGACCGACTTCATGAGCAGCAACTCCAGCAGCAGCAATTGAATTACCATTGAATACTTCCGGGCTCAATCGAAGTGTTTTGGCACGCGGATCATAATGATCGCTGAGCATTCCCTTGGTTTGTTCAACTTTAACATGGATTAGACCATTTCGGTCAAGGATTCTTCGAGCGATATCTGCTCCACTCATTCCAGTATAAACCCGGATACGGGAATACTTATTGAATGCAGAGCGGACTTTTGATTGTGCCCATAATCCTAATAATAATGCAGGCAAGCTGAAGAGAAGAAATAACCCATAACCACCAACCATTGGATACATTATTAAACCTCACTAAATATTGTCAACAGAAATTTATTTACGACATAATAATCATATCAAACAATTATTAATATTGTCTAAACAATTTATCTTGATTTATTATTCGTATAACCTGAATGAAGAAATTTGGAGAGATGTAAAACAACAAAGGTTTTTTAAATTTGCGATTCAATTTCTCCAAATTTTTGAGATCGTTATGAAAAAATCCAGCGTCCCTGGGGAGACTCGAACTCCCGCTTCTGGCTCCGGAGGCCAGCGCTCTATCCACTGAGCTACAGGGACTTTCTTAAAGCGAACCAGATTTTACCATGAGTAGAACCTGTTGCGAAGTTGGAGATTACCGTTCCCCGATCGAGTTGATCTCTCCGAGAATCGGAGTGCAGAAAATGGCGTTATGAAGGTTGAAATAATAATTTTGTCCTTGTAATCCTTGCGTTATTTGGATCAATTCCTAACTCGTAGAGTACTTCGTCAGGTCGGCCGGTAGCCCCCGGTAAGGCAAGCAAACTCATAAAAATGTCACCAGAGAATGAAATGGATTTCTCATCTTGGATTAGATAAAGTTCTTTGATGAGTGGACGCAGATTGTAAGTTTTTCCTCTTTTTTCTCTAAATGCTGTCTCATTTAATAATAACTTATCGATGTTATTCTTTAAAACTTCTGCTGCGATCGAATCTAAAAGAGCAACCTGGTATTCTGCCCCGATAACCAAATTCTGAATTTTAGGTAGAAACGGATCAATTAGCTCAAGGTGATAAATTTCAATTCCCGGTTGATCTGTATTTTTAAGTTTCTTTTCAATATGGTCCAAATCCTCATTATTTTCTAACCAAATTTCAATAATTTCAGCCAGGCTGGTTATACCGAGTGGCAAAGGTAATGCCTGACTGATTCTTGGTTGTGGATGAAACCCCTGGGAGTAAGCGAGTGAAAGTCCAGCCCGCCTCAGGAACCTTTCCCAAATTTTCTGAAGATCAAGATGACCTGTGTATCGAAGATCTTCGCCTTTTTTATAAATAATCCGTATTCTGTCCATAATTTAGGTCAATTTCAAGGGGAAATTATATAAATTCGTATTAATCGGGACAATTCCAAGGCTTCTGAGAATTTTGCTTTCGAAGGCCGGACAATTCTGGTAGCACCCCACAAGCGTAACAACCAGTACGGCAGTCTTCTGTTGTTTCCCCGAGAAGGCTTTTCTGATATTCTTGCTTGAGATGGATTTTTTTTACGAGAATGCTAATGTGCTCCCATGGGAATATCTCCTCAAGGCTACGCTGGCGGTCTGTATAAAAATGTGGATCAATTTTGTGCTGGCCTAATGCGTCTAACCAAATATCAAATTTATACTCATCATTCCACGCATCAAATTTTGCACCATTTTTCCAGGCAGTAAATATTACATCTGCCAGGTTTCGATCTCCTCTTGATAAAAATGCTTCTAACATGGTATTTTCATAATCAGCCCAGGATACCTTTATACCCAATTTACGAAGCTCATGCTTTAGTAGTGATTGTTTTTCGAGGATAATATCCCTGGTATCCAGGGATACCCATTGAAATGGCGTATGGGGTTTTGGAACGAATGTTCCAATTCCAATATTTAATCTTACTCTATTACCAACAATGCGTTTGCCTTCTGCGAGAATCGATTTGCTCAATTCAATAATTGCACGTACATCCTCAATCGTTTCCCCGGGCTGACCGATCATGAAATACAGCTTAATGTTTGCCCAACCCCGCTGATATATGGTCTTAATAGTAGCCATTACCGTGTCTGTAGAGATAGGCTTATTTATTATGTTGCGCATATGTTCTGTTGCAGCCTCCGGGGCTAACGTGAAGCTGTTCTGACGTTGATCTTTAAATTTATCTAGAATGTCTACGGAGAGGGACTCGATCCGCAAGGACGGCAGCGAAACAAATAAATTTTGGTCAATAAATTCATTTTTTATCTGGTCAACAAGATCAACGATTTGACTGTAATCAGAGGATGATAAAGATAATAAGGCTACTTCTTCATAGCCGGTATTTTGGAGGGAATCCCGGATAGAATTAACAATCTCATGAACGGGACGCTCCCGGACTGGACGGTTTATCATGCCTGCATGGCAAAAGCGGCATCCACGGGTACACCCTCGCATAATTTCAATTGGAACCCTGTTATGTACCACATCTATTGATGGGACAATGAAATGAGTTGGCGGGAGAGGCAGATTGGCAACTACTCTTTTCTTAATTATTCCGGGAAGGTCGGGATCTATCGGGTTAATATCCTTGATCGTCCCATCCATCTGATATTCCACATTATAGAATGATGGAATATACATTCCAGGAATTGCCGCAAGATCCCGTAATAATTGCCCACGCGGAGCATTTTTCTTTTTCCATAATTGGTAAACATCCACAATTTCTTCAATTGCCTCATCGCCCTCCCCAATGAAAATGGCGTCTAAAAAAGGAGCCATTGGTTCAGGATTAAACATAGCATGTCCGCCGGCAATGATTAATGGATGATCAAGGTTCCTATCTGCAGTAAAAATGGGGATTTTGGCCAGATCCATAATGTTTAATACATTGGTATATAAAGACTCATATGGAATTGAAAATGCGACAATATCAAAATTCATGAGAGGTGTCTTACTCTCCAATGAATAAAGAGGGATTTCCCGCTTCCTCATCATTATTTCCATATCTAACCAAGGAGCAAAGGATCTTTCAGCCAAGACATCATGGCGTTTGTTTAAAATATCATAAAATATCGCTAACCCCAGGTTGGGTAAACCGATATCATAAATATCCGGGAAAACAAGTGCGATATGGGTTTTTACTGCTTTCCAATCCTTTAACACCTGGTTTAACTCTCCCCCTACATACCGTCCAGGCTTTTGAACATTAAGGAGTACGCGTTCAAGTTGTTGTTTTATTTCAAACGAAGAAATCAATTTGGTCTCCCGGACAACCAATAAAAATTTTGACCTATTTAACTATATTATTTAGAGCGTACCTTTGTAACTGCCTCCATCAACAGGCATCATTACTCCGGTAAGAAACGAGGCTGCTGGTGAAACCAGGAATACAGCAACGTTGGCAAATTCTTCAGATCGTGCTATACGGCCAAAAACACTACTCCGGGCAAGTTTTTGATACTCTTCCTCAATTGAGGATAAATTGGTTTTAGCCCGGTTTAGGGTAAGTTCTTTAATTCTTTCCGTGTCAGTTGAGGATGGCAGGATGGAATTAAAGCGGATACCATCTTTTCCCAATTCCAATGCCAGTGATTTTACCAGACCAATAGTTGCCAGGCGAATGCTGTTGGATAAAATAAGGCCCTCCATCGGTTGTTTTACTGAAATTGAAGTAATACTCAAGACACTGGCCCAATTGGACTTTCTGAGGTAAGGAAGTGCTTCACGAATCAGGCGTACATGACTGAGGAAAGATAACTCAACTGCATTCTGCCAGGTTGCATTATCAAAATCCTCAAATTTTCCAGTTGGAGGACCACCTGAATTTGTTACCAGGATATCCAGTTGTTGAAATTCTGCGATTACTGCTTCCACCAATAATTTTGGGATCCCCGGGTTGGTAATATCTCCAGCAAATGTAAATACTTTTTTGCCGGTTTGTTGATAAATCGTCTTTTTTGAGTTCAATAAATGATCAACAGAACGGCTGTTGATCGCCACATTGGCTCCTTCCTGTGCGAGCTTCAATGCAGTCGCAAAACCCAAACCCCGACTGGCACCAGTAACCAAAGCCACTTTCCCATCAAGTTCCAAATTCATAGGCATGTTCCTTTAGTGTTTATAATAACTCAATTTTTTGGTCGATTATTTCAATGTCATAAAAATGTTTTTCTGTATAATCAATCAATTTATCCAGGATGTGGTTTGTATAATCCTGGTCATTACTTACAAGGGCAACTGCGATTAAAGATTCCTGCCAAAGATCATTTAATCCGACCTCTGCGATGGAAACATTAAATTGATGATGAATCCTGGCTAGATAAGGTTTCAAGTGACTCCTTTTTTCTTTGAGTGACCTGCATCCAGGGATTTTTAAGTGGAGCTGCATGACTCCAAGGTTCATCTTCAAACTATCTCCAACCAGGTTTCTGCAAATGATAAACGAAAGTTGGAAATATTTCCATTCGCTTGCAATTCTTAATGCCGACGTTTACAATTCAATTCTATTTATCAGGAAAATAAAATGGAAATAAGCAACGAACTGTACCAGAAAGCATTAGATTATTTATATAGTTTTATAGATTACAGCCTGACGAAAAAATTTCGGTATTCCCCTGAAAAATTTGATCTGATGAGGATGGAGAAATTATTAGAGAGTATAGGTAATCCACACGAGAAATATCCGGTAGTTCATGTCGCTGGAACAAGGGGAAAAGGTTCAACTTCTGCCATGATTGTCAGCATATTAATCCAGGCGGGATATAAAGTGGGACTTTATGTATCCCCCCACCTGGAGGATTTTTGTGAGAGGATACAAGTAAACAGGGAGAATATTTCAAAGGATGAACTTGCCAATCTTGTTGAAGAAATTAAGCCCTATGTTGATTCCATTGCAGAATTAACAACATTCGAGCTTACAACAGCCATAGGATTCCTTTATTTTGCGAGACAAAGTGTGGATATTGCAGTAATTGAAGTAGGAATGGGCGGCAGGTTAGATGCCACTAATTTGGTTAATCCATTAATTTCTGTGATTACATCCATCTCATATGACCATACGCATATTTTAGGAGACACTCTCACACAAATCGCTTTTGAAAAAGCCGGAATTATTAAGCCAGGTAAACCGGTTGTTACAGCACCCCAGAACCGGGAAGCCAGGCAAGTATTTGAAGACATTGCCAGGAAACGAAATGCCCCGATTACCATTGTTGGAAAGGATGTTTTATTCGCACCTTGGGTGCACTCTCTTGAAGGACAATCCATATTATTATGGAATTCTGATGAACAAGAGATGGTGAATCGATTTATTAATTCAGGGGGGATGCAAGACTGGAAACCCCTGCGCATATCCATCCCATTATTGGGATATCACCAAGTCGAAAATGCTGCGACTGCTTATGCGGTGATTGAACAATTAATAATAAATGGTTTTAATATCCGCTTAAGAGATATTCTGGATGGTTTTAATAACGTATATTGGCCTGCCAGGTTTGAAATTCTTCGAAAAAAGCCACCGGTAATTATTGATGGTGCTCAGAATCAAGATTCTGCATTAAAACTTCGCCTGGCGATTGATGATTATATTCCAGGGTATCCTGTTCTCCTGGTTTTCGGAGCATCTGAAGACAAGGATGTTGGCGGGATGTTTAAGGATTTGCTGCCAAGGGTAACTAAATTAATAGCAACAGAATCCAAGCATCCTAGAGCCATGGAGGCTCAAGATATTTTAGAACTAGCTCATCCATTTGGAACGCCTGCTGAAGTAATTACCCCGTTAGAAGAGGCATTTGAAGCCGCATTAAAGATGGCAGGTATGGAATATGCCGTTGTAGTTACTGGTAGTCTTTTTGTTGCTGCTGCTGCAAGGGAAGTTTGGAGAAATTCAACTTCAATATGAAGATATTGATAATAGTACAGGAAACATAGGGATTATATATGAGAATGGATGAGTGGTTTCCGGACAACGAAGAAATGGAAGAGCTTCCTTCTGCATTGCATCAGCGGACTGAAGAACTTTATCGTATTCCTGATGGGATTGTGGATGAAGAGGGGACCCTTGAGCGTTCAGTCCTGGTTCTTCGCGATATTGTTATCTATCCACGAATGGTGTCTCCAATATTTATTACTCCCGGTGAAAATCTAACTGCAATTATTAATGCTCAAAATCTTGGTCAGACCATGATTGCATTGGTACAGCGAAACCCCAAGCAAGAGGAACCTGAACCTGATGATTTTCTTTCCATTGGGGTAGAAATTGCAGTTGGAAAACTTCTCAATATGCCGGATGGAAATAATTCTGTATTGGTTCAAGGTCGAAAAAGGGTGGATGTGATTGAATACACTCAGGATGAACCATTTTTCAGGGTTAAGGTCAAGCCAATAGAAAAAGCATCCAAAATTGATCGACATGTTGACGCCCTAATGCGAACAACTCGTGATTTATTTGAAAAATGCGTTAACCTGGATCGAAGTTTGCCAGAAGAAGCCCATTTGTTCGCAATTAACATCAATGAACCAGGTTGGCTCGCAGATATGGTGGCGACAGCGATTTCAATGCCATTCACGGAACGACAAGATTTGCTGACTGTTATCGATCCCTTAAAACGCCTGAAAAGAATTAACTGGCTTTTAGCACAAGAATTAGATGTATTGCAACTGGAAGATGAAATTCAAACTCGGGTTCAAAGCGAAGTAGATCGGAGTCAACGGGAATTTTATCTGCGAGAGCAAATGAAAGCCATTCAGAATGAACTTGGGGAAGGGGATGTCTGGACACGGGAAATCTCAGAAATTCGGGCAAAAATTGACAAGATTGGACTGCCTGAAGACGTGATGAAGGTAGCCATGAAAGAAATTGAACGACTCACTCAAATGCCCTCCATGGCTCCTGAAGTAGGAATTATTCGCACATACCTGGATTGGATTATTGATTTACCCTGGACAAAGGAGACTGTAGACAATCTGGATGTAGCCAACGCCGGGAAAATCCTGAATCATAACCATTATGGTCTGGAAAAGGCAAAAGACAGGATACTTGAATATATTGCTGTTAGAAGCTTGAAACCAAAGAAATTGAGACAACCGATTCTCTGTTTTGTAGGGCCACCGGGAACTGGTAAAACCTCACTTGGAAAATCCATTGCGGAGGCTTTAGATAAGAATTTTGTACGTGTTTCTCTTGGTGGTGTAAGAGATGAGGCAGAAATTCGGGGGCATAGAAGAACATATATTGGAGCCCTTCCGGGGAGAATCATTCAAACCATGCGTAGAGCTGGTTCTATCAATCCCTTATTTATGCTTGATGAAATTGATAAGGTTGGAGCAGATTTCCGGGGGGATCCATCGGCAGCATTACTTGAGGTATTGGATCCGGAACAAAATGTTGCCTTCTCTGATCATTATCTGGAGGTATCGTTTGATTTATCAAGGGTGCTATTTATCACAACAGCTAATCAATTGGGTACCGTACCACCGGCACTATTGGATCGGATGGAGATGATTGAGTTTCCTGGTTATATTGAAGAAGAAAAAATCGAAATAGCGCGACAGTTCCTGATTCCCAGACAAATGGAAGAATCAGGTTTGGAAGAAAATGAAATTTCCTTTCAGGACAGTGCCGTCTCTAAAATTATCCGGGATTATACATACGAGGCTGGAGTTAGAAACCTTGAACGAGAAATTGGGAGAATTACTCGTAAGATTGCAAGATTAAAATCAGAGCATAAGAAATACCCGTCCAGGTTAGGATTTAGTGCTGTCGAGAAATTGTTGGGACCACCCCAATTTTTTCAAACTGAAGCTGAAAAAGTTGATGAGATCGGTGTCTCTACAGCAATGGCATGGACTGAAAGCGGTGGAGAAATTATGCCTGTGGAAGTATTGGTAATGGATGGCAAGGGCAATTTACAAATTACAGGTCAAATTGGGGAAGTAATGCAAGAATCTGCCCAGGCTGCGTTATCATATATCAAATCGCGATCAAAGTTGTTTGAAATTAATCCTGAGATTTTTGAAGGCTTGGATATTCATATTCATATCCCCGAAGGAGCAATCCCGAAGGATGGTCCGAGTGCAGGAATTACAATTGCCGTTGCGTTAGCATCGGCACTTACAGGGAGAAGGGTATATAAGGATGTAGCCATGACGGGGGAAATTACTTTAAGGGGCAAAATATTACCAGTCGGTGGCATCCGAGAAAAGATCCTGGCATCTTATAGAGCAGGGATCAAGAAAATTATCATTCCTGAAAAAAATGATAAGGATTTAATTGATGTTCCAAGAAAAATAAAGAATGATATCAATATTATCAAAGTTCAGCATATGGATGATGTGATTAAGGTTGCGCTTTATACCGATGCAGATAGTCTGACGGTTCCCAGGGAGATTAAGGAAAATCATTCAAGAAATAAAAAGAAGAAAGAAACTATATTGCCCGAACAAGAATAATATATACCATAAAAAACAAAAACCGCTGCATAAGGCGGTTTTTGTTTCATTTATTTAGTAATCTTGTGTCCCGGTTATTAGGTAACGCCAGGTTTCGGAGGTTGGGGTTGTCGGTTTTGTTTTTCACTTGTGATCGCACGGATTCCATTACGGACCTGGTTTATCGAACGGTCCAATTCCATTTCAAGCCTTGTTAGAGTTTCCAAAACATACTCATCGGCTTCCATTTTTGTCGCTTCTACATCAGCACGTGCCTGGAGTAGGATTTGTTCCGCACGGGACTGGGCAGCTTGAACAACGTTATTTTGTTCAATCGCCTGATCTGATTTCTCGCGTGCAAGTGCAATGGTACGGTTGGCTTCTTCCTGCGATTGGGCAAGGATTCTATCTCTCTGCGCAAGAATCTGTTGAGCCTTCTTTATTTCCTCTGGAATCGAAACCCGCATTTGGTCTATGATATCCAGCATTCGGTCTTCATCGACAATCACGCTTTGTGTGAATGGGATGGAACGGCTTTCATTGAATAATTCTTCTAAGCGATCGACAAGATGGAGAATATCCATGTCATCCTCCGAAATAATTTCTGGATTTTGGGGTTTGTAATTTGGCCAATATTAATATTATATTCAAAATCAATCTCTTAAACCATTAATTGGAGTCTGATTATTATCATCAGACATTTTGATTACTTTGTTGGCCAGGGCTTCTTTTACAAAGTCCGGAACCATCGAGGATACATCCCCATCCAGCGAAGCAATTTCTTTCACTGTTGAAGAAGAAAGGAAAGTATGGTCCTCGCTGGTGATAAGGGCGATTACTTCAATTTCAGTGGACAAGCGATGGTTGGCGAGAGCCATTCTAAATTCATATTCAAAGTCCGAAAACACCCGCAACCCCCGCACAATAACTTGAGCACCAATCTTATTACTGAAATCTACGGTTAATCCACGATATCCTAGTACTTTTATTTTCTCAATTCCTTGAAATGCGCGCTTCGTAAGGTATATCCGTTCTTCTGGAGAAAACAATAAATTCTTGATCGGTTTGTCATAAACAGCCACTATCAATTCATCAAAAAGTTTTGATGCTCTGGTGGCAATATCAATATGACCAAAATGAATCGGGTCAAATGTCCCCGGAAAAACGGCACGTACCATATTTAACTGACCTCCCCTTTACTTGCTGCCCAGAATTTATTCAATTGTACATTAAGTTGGTGATTTTCCGGTAATAATAAATTCGGATCAGTATTAAACAATTTTATTCCCTGGTGGCGTGCAATTTCGATGATTTTTAAATCGGTTAATTTTGCCATTTTTAATTCAACAAAACCTGACTGGCGGCTACCAAGAAATTCACCAGGACCACGTTGTTCCAGGTCTTTTTCAGCAAGAATAAATCCATCATTGGTTTCAACCATCACTTTGAGCCGTTCATTTTCCAGGGCGTCCTCATTTTCGGGTATCAGGAGACAATAAGAATTGGCTCTTCCTCGGCCAACCCTCCCCCTGAATTGGTGAAGTTGAGCCAGACCAAAACGATTTGCACCTTCGATCATCATTACGGTGGCATTGGGAACATCTACGCCTACCTCAACAACAGACGTTGATACCAGAATATCATATTTCACATGGTGAAAATCGGCCATTACTTTTTCTTTATCCTCAGATTTCATTCGACCATGTAGCAATCCCACTTTGTATTGGGTGAAAATTTGTTTTTGGAGCCTATCATGTTCTTCTACAGCAGCTTTTCCCTCATCCCTGTCGCCGAGTTCAACTAAAGGGAATATGATAAATGCCTGATGCCCCCTGTTGATTTCTTCCCGGATAAGCTGGTAAGCCTCATATCGATGCGTTGGATGGATGATATGTGTCTCAACAGGCTGTCTACCCGACGGCATTTCATCCATGATAGATAAATCTAAATCCCCATAGAGGGTTAATGCCAGGGAACGCGGGATTGGTGTTGCAGTCATCACCATCAAGTGTGGATTGGTACCTTTTAATCTTAATCCTGACCGTTGCGATACACCAAAACGGTGCTGCTCATCAATTACTATGAATTGCAAGTTATTAAACTGGACAGGATCCTCAATCAAGGCATGGGTACCGATGATAATTTTAATTGATCCATTTAGTAATCCTGCCCTGATCTCTTCTTTCTCAGTTTCATGTGTGGCACCAATTATTAACCGGATCTCCTTTTCAGTATAAGGATTTTCACCTGAATTGATTTTTCCAATAAATAGATTTTTAAATGTCCTGTAATGCTGTTCTGCCAGAATACTTGTTGGAGCCATAATAGCACATTGCCCACCGTAATTGTTCACCATCAAGGCTGTTATAGCTGCTATGATCGTTTTACCAGACCCGACATCACCCTGGATTAACCTATTCATTGGCTTTCCAGAAAGTAAATCCAAACGTACATCCTCCAATACCCTTATTTGGGCATTTGTTAGGGTGAAAGGGAGATGATCGATAATATTATTAAGCCATTCATCCGAAGATTGAATTATTTCTGCCGGTTTTGATTTCCATTGACTTCTTTGTTTAAGAACTCCCAGTTGAAGTAAGAAAATTTCATCAAACGCCAACCTGAATTGTGCTTGCTTTAATGAATCTTCTGTTTCAGGAAAGTGTACCTGTTGAATTGCTATCCCAAGATCGATTAATTTCGTTTCACTTTTTACACTCTCTGGAAGAAAATCTATTAATCTTGGAGCCCAATATCTTACCGACTGAAATGTTAAATCCCTAATAATTCGTTGGGATATACCTGCAGTTAATGGGTAAACCGGAACAATCCGATTGGTATTGAGATGGTCTTTATCCAATGGTTCCCATTCCGGACTGTTCATGACCAATCTTCCAAGAAAGGTCTCGATTTTTCCAGATAGAACAATCGACATATTTATTCTAAGTTTCTTTAAAAAGAAATTTGCGTATTTTCCGGGATACCAATTTACACGTAAGAAACCCGTACCATCTGTAACAAGAGCCTCAATTCTGCCTTTCTTCTTACCTAAAGGAGGAACAAATTCAGCCTTGTAGACTTTTGCAATTACAGTTACATCTTCATTTAATGCAAGGCGATTAATGGTTATTAATTGACTGAAATCATCATAGCGGCGGGGAAAATAATAAAGCAGGTCGTTTATAGTTCGAATACCAAGCGCCTCAAAATTTTTTGAATTTACAGGGCCAATTCCTTTCATTACCGTAATTGGGGAACTTAAGGCTTTTTCAATATTAGAATCTATTGGGGTGGTTCTCGACAAATGATTCTTCGCGGGTATATCATCCCTCTTAATTTGCATATGAATGACTTCGGGAATGACTTTATCTTCCTGAGGATTAATTGGATTTGAATTCGAGCACTTATATCCAGGTACTGAATAGATCTGATTGATTATGTGCCTGATCTCATAAATTGATTTTTCTCGAAATTCAGGGTCTGGCTTGTTGTAATTTCTTAATAATTCTGAGATTTTTTGAATACAAAGGTCGGATATTTGATCTGATAGAGCCTCTTTTTCCCATTGAGAAGGAAATTTTTCAAGACCTCCCAAAACGGCCTTATTTTGAAAATTTTCTTTAATTTCAGTATTTGTAATGTTAATTAATTTTTCTAATGACTTTTTTGGTGCCATAGGGAAGTATTAGCCAAACGAATCCAATAATTCGGTAAAAACGCATTAATTAATACTGTCTAAAACAAACACTCCGGAAGTTTTTGGTCCAAATAACGAAGCCAGAGTTAAATTTATGGTAATCTCAGACAATACAAGTTTCGGGTCTATTGCAACAATTTGCTCCCTGAGCATTTGAGATAACAATGAATTGGGTGGTGCGGTTTGAAGAAGGGTAATCTCAGTTATTTTTTCAAATTCTTCTACAAATTCAACAAAATAGTCTACAATGTTCCTGAGATTTCTTGCTTTTCCAAATGGACTCAGCTTTCCCTCTTCAATAGAATATAGAGGAAAAATACCCAACAACTCCCCTATTATTGCCTGGCCAAGATCCAAAAAATGATTATTATTAAGGTATGAAAGGCCTGGTATGCATAGAATGGAGTAAACCTTCGGGATCATTAACCGAAGATACATATTAATTTCATGTGAAGGGTTTCCATTCTGAATTTGTTCTGCAACCTTCTGAACTAAAAATCCTAGACCGATTGAAGTCGTTCTTGAATCTATTACTTGAATATCTATACTACCTCTCAGATTAAAAGCTGCTTCTTCGGCAATATTTACAAGAGGATTCAATTGAGATGAAAGAAAAATTCCAAAAATTGTCTCATGTGATTTTCCCAAATTTAAGAACAAGTCATAGATTGAATCCTGACTGGGAGCATCAATAACCGAATTTAATTTACCAATACTGGCAAATTTTGGTAATTTTCCGGGTTTTATTGACTCATTGAAATTGATGACTTTGCCATTGATACTAATTGGCAGCGGGATAATTGTCGTTAATTTTTGAAGATCTGAGGTAAGGTTGGTAAACTGGGCAGAGCTATCTGTAACAACGCACGCAGAAACCATATTTACTCTATTGCTATCAAGAAATAATAGTGAGGTTGACCACCTTCATGGATTTCAATTTCATGGAAAGGGTAGACCTTTCGAACATCATCAACGATCCTGTTGACTTCAACCTCCGATAAATTTTCTCCATAGAAAAATGTAATTCTTTCCATATTTGAAGTATCGGCCTTTTCTAAAAGGTTAAGACACGCGTCCAGTACAGAGGAAGATGAATGGACAATTTTTCCATTTAGTATGGAAATAATCTCACCTTCTTTTATCTTTACATTATTAATTTTGACTGATCTCGTGGCTTTGGTGATTTCACCAGTAATTACATCTGACAATGCTTTTTTCATGTTATCAACAACTTCATCAAATTCTCCATCAGGGAGATAATGCAAAATAGCGCTCAGCCCCTGAGGTATTGATATGCTGGGAATAACAGTCACATTTTTCGCGGTCATTGTCGCAGCTGCCTGGGCTGCTAAAATTATATTCTTATTATTAGGCAGGATGATAATTTTGTCAGTTGGGAGATCTTCAAATGATTTAAGAATATCCTCCGTGCTTGGATTCATTGTTTGTCCACCTTCAACGATGGCATTTACGCCCAGACTGGCAAATATTCTTGAAATACCAGATCCGGGGGATATGGTGACAACCGCTATTTGTTTTGGTTCTATTGTCGTAAGCTTTATTGGTGCTTTATTTCTTTGATTTGCCACGGTAGTTTGTTCGATTAAATTTTCAATATTTATTTTTTTAATGGTCCCAAGCTGCATCGTGTAGTCAATGGGTTTATACCGATTTTCTGTAGGCACATGAATATGCATCCGATATATACCCTCTCCTTCACCTACCTGGATTGATGTTCCCATTTGTGATAGATTTTCGTAATAATCCTCTATGATTAATGGCTGAAATGGTGAAAAATCTAAAATAATTTCATAATCCTGACCGGGTTCAATGCTGGCCATGATATGTTCTTGATTTATCTGAGATAGTGGTTCTAATAATAATTCTGGTGATTCCAGGGATTCGTTTTTAATATATTTCAACATCCCTTCGAGGATGAAAAACAGTCCTTTTCCACCTGAATCAACGACACCGGCTTGTTTTAATACTGGCAATAACTCGGGGGTATTGATAACAGAATCATCCGCCGATTTAACAATTTTTACAAAAAGGTCAAACAAGTTTTCCGATTCAGATAAGGCTGCTTCGGCTGCGAAAGAAATATCCTTTGCCACGGTAAGAATTGTTCCTTCCACCGGTCTGACGACACCCTTATAACCGGTATCCCGTGCGACTGCTAATGCCTTAACTAATAGTTTGGCATCCATTGTTTCTGTTGAGTCAAGTGCTTTGGAGAAACCCCGCCAGAGCTGGGAAAGAATTACTCCGGAGTTACCACGTGCGCCTATTAATGCTCCCTGTGCAACTTTATGGGCAATGTGGCCAATATTTATGTCCCCTGAATCTTCTATCTCGCTGTAGGCTGATTGCATAGTAAGCGACATATTCGTTCCGGTATCACCATCAGGAACAGGGAAAACATTGAGAGAATTTACTATTTGCTGATTTGTACGGAGCCAAATTAAAGCTGCCTCGATTAATGCTTTGAAGTCCTGACCATTAATTTGATCTTTATTTTTCATGACGACCAAAGCAGAATCGGAATGAGTTGTATTCATAAATCTCCAATAAAAAAGGGTTGATATTTATAATAAATGCCTATTCGCTAACTCTTAAACTCCGAACATGAACATTCACGACATCGACAGGGATTCCAACAATTTTCTCAACCCGGTATTTTACAGTGTCTGCAACTGTGGCTGTCACGGACTTAATACGCGTTCCATATTCAATTACAATAAATAAGTTGATCGCCAATATATTTCCATCATAATGAACATCAACCCCCAAAGTAGGATCTTTCACCAGGACATTTGCAAGACCTGTTGCTAAATTCTTGGCAGCCAGTCCGACAACACCGTATGTTTCTTGGGTACATTGGAAGGCTATTGATGCAATGGCTCGATGTGAGATATAGATATTACCAAGAGGATTTATTCCTTCGCTCATTTTCCTTTTCCTTATTTACTAGAAAGTTCAATTTTACTTGAATAATGTGATCCATTGTGTTAAAATAATAGTTCAAAATATAACCAAAGTACAATTACCTGCGACATATTTTATCGCGTGACTATTAGAAAGGATGTTTTACAATGGCAAAGTGTGATTCATGTGGAAAAACCACAACGTTTGGGCATAATAGAAGTTTTTCAATGCGTGCTACTAATAGGCAATTCAAACCCAATTTACAGGCAATTACAGTTTTTGAAAATGGTAAAAAAATTCGCAAAATCATGTGTGCAAAATGTATAAAAACCATGGCGAAAAGTAAATAATCACAAAAGAATCGTTTTGAATCATCCACAATTGCCTGTCATTTGTGGATTTTTTTATTCTAAAGAGGCTCTCAATTCCTTTATTGCTTGATGGATACCTGCCGGATGTCGAAAAATGGAAGTAGCGGCAACAAAACAAGTCGCCCCTGCTTTATATGCTTCAGGCAAGGTTCCCTTTGAGATTCCGCCGTCTACTTGAATGATCGCTCTATAATTATTCCTGGAAATGGAATTGTTGATTTCATCAATTTTTTTACATACCTGTGGAATAAATGACTGTCCTGAAAATCCGGGATTAACACTCATCACTAAAACCATGTCAATAAAACTTAATATTTCCATAAGTGCGGATGCTGGCGTCCCGGGATTAATTGCTACACCGGCTTTACATCCTAATTCGTGGATTTCCTGAAAAGTTCTGTGAATATTAGGATTACCCTCTATGTGAATGCTTAGTGAACTTGCACCTGCATTTATAAACGACTTTATGTGGTTTTCAGGTCGTTCAATCATCAAATGAACATCAATTGGTAACGCAGAAATTTGATGGCAAGTTTCTACGATAAATGCCCCCATGGAAATATTTGGGACAAATTGACCATCCATCACATCTATATGGATCCAATCTGCACCAGCTGCTTCGATCTGTTTTATCTCATTTCCAAGACTGGAAAAATCTGCGGATAAAATTGAAGGGGCAATTAATATTTTTCCCATTTATCCTCAAGATTGTAATAAAAACCAGATATACAGCCAAAATGGGATTAATCCAGCAACTGCAAGAATCGCCAGGAGCGCAAGGCTTATTGTTCCAAAATCCATAGAGTCTTGGCGGATATTTTTTGCAGCACTGCGATTCAACCGGGGTTGAGAAGTTGGAATCACCGGGTCAGGCATCATTGGCTGGTTATTTATGTAATTAGTTGGGAGGGGCGGGATATCTGCTTCATATGGACGTGCAAGCTGGCTGAAAGTCAATAATACCCTTCCCAATTGATCGGCTGTTCGATAGCGAGCTGACGGCTCTTTAGAAAGCACTTTTAGCAGAATTTGATCAAGCGCCGGAGGGATATTCGGATTGAGCTGCCTTGCTGGGATAGGTTTCGAATCCCGGTGCATTTTTGCAAGGACTGAAGGATCGGTAGATTCGAATGGTAATTTGCCTGTTAACATTTCGTATAGGATAACACCGAGCGAATAAACATCGCTCGCTGGAGAAGGGGGATTGCCGGATGCTTGTTCAGGCGAAAAATATTGTGGTGAACCCCAGACAATATCATATTTCTCGTTAGGATTAATTGATGATAATGCTCGAGCGATACCAAAATCGGTCACTTTTAGTTTTACTTCAGGGGTGACCAGCATATTATGAGGTTTTATATCACAATGAACAAGTCCAGCCCTGTGAGCATAACCAACACCTGCACAGGCCTGGACAATTAAGGGAATTGCTTCATCGATCGAGAAAACCTTTGTTTGCTTTATCATGGTTTTTAAATCTGTACCGGGGACATATTCCATAACAATATATAACCTATCCGTATCTAATCCGAAATCGTGGACAGTAACGATATTCGGGTGGCTAAGATTCGCAGCAGATTTTGCTTCCTGCCTGAACCTATCCCGGAAAGATGTATCCTGCGAATAGTTTTGTTTTAATACTTTTATCGCTACAGGCCGTTCTAACATTAAATCATATGCTTGATAAACAATTGCCATCCCGCCAGTACCAACAGAGTGCTGGAGCTGGTAGCGATTTCCGAGTAATGGGGATTTTGAAATGGGATTTTCCATAGCTAAGAAAAATTATATCATATGCACCTGTTAGCCAATTTTTTGTGGTTTGGATCAAATTTGCAGCTACATATATTTTGAAATATACTAAAAATTATTGAAATATTCGGAAAAATAGTAACTGAGGATATTTTTTATATTAATAACTGGTGGTATCATATCGTCTAATAAGTTTTTTCATCCAGATTTTTTCTTATTTTCTATAAACAATTGATATTATGCATTGGCTATTTTCGAATATTAATCGTTGGGTTATATTGATAGCACTGGGCGTCTTTTTGTTATCGCTTTCATTTTGGGCGATCTTCCTGTTTTTGTATACACCTGGTCCTCCTGGAAATCAAAATTATCCTTATATAATCACAGTAGTTTCCGCTCCGGTTATGACACCACAAATGGACTATCTGATAATCAGCAGTCCTACACCAGCGATCGATGACTCTACTATTGGCATTGACGGAATTCATATTGGATCCGTTGTACAGATCTACAATACCAATGGAGATGGATTAAGACTCAGGGAAGGTCCTGGAACTCAACCGGGGGTGAAGTTTGTGGCATTAGATTCGGAATTGTATAATATATCAGCTGGACCTGAAGAGGCGGATGGCTATGTCTGGTGGCATTTGGTCTCACCATACGATGAAAATCGTAGTGGTTGGGCTGCATCGAAATATTTAATGCTGATTGTTCCAGATCAATAAGTTTTCATTTTTAAATTAATGTGGAAAAATGTAACGAGAAATCTGAACAATCCTTTATGTATAGTGGGAGAACCAACAAAAGAGAGTGGATACGATTTCTTGTGTTCGAATTGAACATATAATAACAAACAAAAGCAATATGCGGTTGATACTTTTCAGTACTTGGATAAGATTCAGGAGTGATTTTTTATGGCAGATGACCAATTTCGTAATAGAAAAATTCTCGTTGTTGACGATGAAGAGCGCATGGTCCGGTTTATTCGGCTAAATCTTGAACATGATGGATTTTATGTATTAGAGGCCAATAACGGAGTAGGTGCAATAAATTCTATGCGAGATTCAATTCCAGATTTAATCCTGTTGGATATTATGCTTCCTGACCTGGATGGGTTTGAAGTATTAAGATTGATCCGTGAGGTAAACACGGTACCGGTGATTATGTTGACTGCCAAAGGAGAAGAAGAGGACAGGATAAAAGGGTTAGAACTGGGTGCTGACGATTATGTAACCAAACCATTCAGTCCCAGGGAACTCGTTTCCCGGGTTAAAGCAGTGTTAAGGAGAACTGAGGCTGCTGGTGGGGTTGGTTCCCAGCCAATTATTGAAATAGATGACCGCTTGAGAATTGATTTTAGCCGAAGGGAAGTTTGGGTTGAAAACGAGATCGTTAAACTACGACCCACCGAATACCGATTACTTTACCATCTGGTCCAGAACGCCGGATGGGTGTTAACATATGACCAGATCCTATCGAAAGTCTGGGGATACGAGTATCGGGATGAGTCACATTATGTTCGTCTCTATGTTAATTATTTACGTCAAAAACTTGAAGAAGATCCATCAAATCCTAAATATATCCTGACAGAGAGGGGTATTGGTTATCGGTTTGTGGATTTCCATCGAAAATGAGCGTATGAACAAGTAAGATATCCACCAATTCTGACATCTATAATTTTGGAAATATAGATTGAAATTTATAAAAAATTTCAATATTCATTTAAGAGGAAAGTAAATATTTGAATTTACTCCATTAAAATAAATATGTGATTATAATTATTGAGATTGAATTTGAAATGATAAAGAAAGAGGCTTTATTAAATGTATGATGAACCCATTCATGTAACAGATGCAGCATTCGAAAAAGCTGTCTTGAATTCTCCTATTCCTGTCGTTGTGGATTTCTGGGCGCCCTGGTGTGGACCTTGTAAAATGGTAGCTCCAGCGCTTGAAAAAATTTCCAAGGATTATGCAGGTAAATTAATTGTTGCCAAAGTAAATACTGATGAATATTCGGAATGGGCACAAAAATTTGGTATTCAGGGGATTCCAACAATGTTATTTGTAGCAAATGGTAAAATAGTCCATCGTCAAACTGGCGCTTTACCGGAAGGTATGTTGCGTGAAGTAATTGACCAGTTTCTTGAAGTGGTCAAAGAATCTCAAACTCCAATGTAATAATGCAAAAAAAAGAAGGCTTTTCACCCTTCTTTTTTGTTTTTAGGATACGTAATAAACAATTAATCGATTTCTCTTCGAATCCTTGCACCAAGATTCCGAAGTTTATGATCTACTGATTCATAACCCCGATCAATTTGCCCAATATTGCGGATAGTAGAAACCCCTTCTGCAGATAGTGCTGCAATTACCAATGCCATACCAGCTCTAATATCCGGACTCTCCATTTTTTCATTCTGAAGGCGAGCAGGTCCTTGAACAATGCATCTATGTGGATCGCATAAAACAATATGTGCACCCATGGAGACTAGTTTATCAATGAAGAACATCCTGCTTGGATACATCCAATCGTGGAACAAAATTGTACCCCGTGACTTTGTAGCAATTACTATGGCGATACTCATTAAGTCTGTGGGAAATGCCGGCCATGGCATCACACTTATTTCCGGAATAGCTCCTCCAAGATCTGACTCAATGATTAATTCTTGATCCGGAGGAATATATATGTCTTTGCCGTGGGTTTCCCAATCCACACCCAACCGATTGAAAACAAGACGGATCATATCCAGGTACTCCGGTCCAGCATTTCGAATCCATATGGAACCGTTGGTAACTACTGAGGCGCCAATAAAACTGACAACTTCAAGATAATCTGGACCGATATTAAATTCTGCTCCGTGGAGTTCATTTACACCAGAAATTCGCAGGGTATTTGATCCGATATGTACAATATTTGCCCCCATAAGATTTAATAATATACAAAGTTCCTGAACATGAGGTTCGGAAGCAGCATTCCGAATTATCGACTCGCCTTCAGCCAATACACAAGCCATTATCGCATTTTCGGTTGCAGTGACACTGGCTTCATCAAGCAGAATGTTTGCTCCTATTAATTTGTTTGTTTTAAGGTAAAAATTTCTATCATAGATAACATCGGTTCCAAGACTTCTTAGAGCAAGTAGATGGGTATCTACTCTTCTCCTTCCGATAACATCCCCGCCTGGAGGGGGCAGGTGAATTTCACCAGATCTGGCAAGCATCGGCCCAGCTAATAGAATAGAAGCACGAATTTTTCGGCAGAGTTCCGGGTCCAAGTCAGCCGGACGAACCTCTTTTGAATGGATTTCCCAGGTGTGATGATCGATGGTTGAAATGTTTACACCAAGAGACTCGATTAATGCTCTCATCGTGGTTACATCTTTAATATCAGGAACATTATGCAATATTACCGGTTCATTCGTCAATAAACAGGCTGCCAACATCGGCAGAGCAGCATTTTTATTTCCCGATGGAAATACTTCTCCGTGGAGGGGGTGTCCCCCTTCAATAATGAATTTCTCCATGATCACTCCCGATTAATAAACTATGTTGCAGCAAATTTATCCTCAAAAATCAAAAAATTGTCATTTCCCAATTTCTTAGTAGATATTTTGGATTTTGTTTACCGCGAGGGTTTTGTGTAATTATATATCATCAATCATCCTGGAAAATTCCTCTACCGTTGTAACAGGTTGTTTACAGGTAAATCCGTGGCAAACATAGGCAGTCATCAGATTATCAATCGGTGAATGACCTTGGAGTAATTCCGGTAATTTTAAACTGGAAGAAAATGGACCAGCCGCTGTTATTAAGTTCGGACGATACATCGAATTTATAATGTCGAAAAAACGAGGATCTTTTTGTTTATGTTTCGGCCAAACCAGTGCCACTTGTTTAATATCTGCCTGGGCTAAATCCATCGCTTGTAACCAGAATGGAAACCCATATGGATCACTTTTAATCAAGTCCTGTACACCTGAAAGAATTTTTTCTGCAAGGTTCCGATAATTATCATTTCCGGTAAATGCTGCATGTAGTATTAAAGCATAAACAGCCATTGCACTTCCGGAAGGGATTACATTATCACGAAGGTTTTTAGGTCTATAGATCAATTCTTTATGGTGGTTAGATGTGTCGAAAAAACTTGTGAGATCGGGATCATAAAATAAGCTGATCAAATCTTGAATCAATAAATCAATTTTATTCAACCAAACCGGATTGAAATCAGCCTGGTAGAGTGCATAAAGAGCCAGGATTAATGCGGAATAATCTTCCAGGTACGCATTAATCCTTGTTTTTCCTTGACGCCAGCAGCGAAATAAATTTCCGTCTAATAACATTTCGCGTAGCAAAAACTCCCCAATTCCCTTTGCAACGATAAGGTAATCAGGGCGATTTAAGTATCTGGCCGCCTCTGCAAATGAGAGCAATGTCAATGCGTTCCAGGAGGTTAAGATTTTATCGTCTAATGCGGGATGAATTCGCTTAGATCTTAGTTGAAACAGTTTCAAGCGAATATTTTCCAATTTTGAATAAAAAACATCGTTTTCTAATCCCATTTCGAGAATCGCTTCGAGATGAGATTTTTGGTGCTGCAAAATGACTTTACCCCCAAAATTTCCTTCCTCCGAAATATTATAAACTTTAGTAAGAAAATGAAATTCATCAAGTGATAGATTGGATCGAAGTTCCTCAAAGGACCAGGTGTAAAAATTACCTTCTATGCCTTCCGAATCTGCATCTATACTGCTATAGAAACCTCCTGCAGGATCCCGTAATTCAATGGACATAAAATTTAAAATTCCTTCGCAGGTGTTCTTAAACTCATCTTCTCCAGTGAGCAAGTAACCACGCAGATATGCCAATGACAATTGGGCATTATCGTAGAGCATTTTTTCAAAATGAGGAATTAACCAGAGTTCATCGGTACTGTAACGATGAAAACCGCCGCCCAGGATATCATACATCCCTCCACGGCACATCATCATTAATGCATGCTTTACTACTCCTTTACAACTGTCATCCCCCTTGAAGGCTTGATCCGTGAGAAACAAAATATTTATCGGTAGAGGAAATTTTGGGGCATTACCCCAACCACCATTTTCGTAATCATAATGATTTAGAAAGGCTTTGGCAGACCTGGAAACCAATGAAGGATCCATGAATTGTCCGGAATAAGTTTCTACTTCAATTTTATTAGAAAGATGACGAAACAGTCTCTCTGACGTACGAATAATTTCCCGGTTATCATTCTCCCAAATTTTTGATATTTGGAATAATACTTCATTGAATGATGGCAATCCAAAGCGGGGTTTAGGTGGATAGTAAGTGCCCCCATAAAATGGCATTAATTCTGGTGTTAGGAATACTGAAAGTGGCCATCCACCTTGTCCAGTGATTGCAATTACTGCATCCATATAAATATTGTCAAGATCGGGACGTTGTTCACGATCGATCTTGATATTAATATATTTTTCATTTAGTATTTTTGCTGTCTCATCATTTTCGAACGATTCTTTTTCCATTACGTGGCACCAGTGGCAGGCAGAGTACCCAATACTCAAGAAGATAGGCTTACCTTCCTCCTTTGCTTTTCGTAATGCATCTTCACCCCAAGGATACCAATCTACCGGATTATTTGCATGCTGCAGTAGATAAGGGGATGTTTCATGGATCAGATGATTTGGCATTGAATTCTCCCAATTAGGAATTTATTAAAATGATAATGTTGATAATCATGTAAATATTCGATTGAGTATCGTATAATTCCAATAATGTTATCCATTGATATTATTATGTTGTTCCCAGATTTAGGGAATTCAATCAAATTATTGAGAATGAATAAGAGGTAAATTTGATTACTATTCAACAAGTTGATCCCAGGAATAAGAAGCAGGTCAATGAATTTATTCAATTTCATTATGATCTATATGCAAAATGTCCGCAATGGGTGCCGCCCTTTAAATCAGACGTACGTAATATGTTAAATCCCGAAAAGCATCCATTTTATGATCATAGCCAAGGCGCCTTTTTTATTGCGAAAGAAAATGATCATACCGTTGGCCGTTTAGTTGTTTTTGAAAATATCCCATACAATACCTATCACGGGAAAAAACTGGCTGGTTTTACATTATTCGATTCAATTAACAATCAAGAAGTTGCAAACAGTCTGTTTGAAAAAGCTTTCGAGTGGGCGAAGGAAAAGAATCTGGATGAGATAATTGGACCAAAGGGATTCGGTCCTTTTGATGGGTATGGCATGCTGATTGAAGGTTTTCAATACCGGCAGGTAATGAATATGATGTCTTATAATTATGAATATTATCCCAGTCTTGTTGAACAAGCTGGCTTTTCAAAATTAGTTGACTTTGTGTGTACAAGAATTAAAATTGAAGATTTATTCCTACCAGACAGAGTCGAAGAGATCGCTACTAAAGTGTTAGAAAAGGGATCATTTAAGGTAAAGAGATTTAAATCTAAAAATGAATTGAAATCCTGGGCACGCAGAATCGGCCAAGCATATAATAAGACTTTTGTAAAAAATTGGGAATATTATCCATTATCTGATCATGAAATTGATTATGTTATGAAAGATCTTATGATGATATTAGATCCCCAATTAATTAAGTTGATTCAATACAAAGAAGAGCTGGTTGGTTTTTTAGTTGCATTCCCCGATTTATCTGCTGCAATGCAACGACATGGTGGGGGTATTACACCCTGGGGTATTCTTGATTTACTCAGGGAAACAAAGAAAACAAAGCGAGTTATATTAAACGGTTTAGGTATTGTTCCAGAGCTTCTTGGAAGGGGTGGAAACGCATTACTTTATTCAGAAATGGTTAAGACTGTCAAAGATTGGGGTTTTGATGATATAGAATTAACCCAAATGGCTGAGACAGCTGTTCAAGTACGAAAGGATATGGAGAAATTTGGAGCGGTCACAATAAAAAATCACCGGGTATACCACAAGACCATTTAAATTTGAAAAAAGAAAAACCAATTTAGTAGTTAAATGAAGGTTCCAAGAATTCCATAAATGACGGAACAAGCCTGGGCGTAGTGAAAATTTGTGGATATATAATTATTTCCATGTAAGTGGGATTGATTGAAATAATATCCCCCGGCTTGTAAATTATCATTCATCAAATATTTTTGTCTTAAAACCCCTAATAATCAACAAAAAACCTTGTTCTACATGCATAACCAGACGTAATATGTACTCTTGTGTGCTGGAAACCGAAAAATAAAATCAGAGGTATATAGCGGACAATTTAATAAATATCAAACCTGCGATCTTTTAATAGGTCCATGGTTTTTCGGGATTCATTTATTGTATCAAAGTCGATTTCGGAAATAAGTAACTTTTCCTGATTTTGATCCGCCTGAGCCAAAATCTGACCTGTAGGGGATATCAGGCAACTGGACCCACCAAAGGGTTCACCCCTTTGGGAACCGACACAATTGACAGCGGCCATAAAGACCTGGTTTTCAATTGCTCTGGCCTGTAATAATATTCGCCAGTGTTCTATCCTCTTTACGGGCCATTCAGCGACAAGGAGAAAAATTTCTACCGGTTTGAGAGCCATAAGTCGAAACATTTCCGGGAACCTGAGGTCATAACATATTGCCAATCCGGCATTCCCCCACTGGAAAGTATTGGCTTGAATTTGGTCACCAGCCGTAAAGTATAAATCTTCGCTAAAGAGTTTGATTAGATGTAGTTTATTATATATGGGGCAGATTTCACCTTCTGCATTAATTATTATGAATGAATTATAAAATCGATTCTCAATCCGAAAAATATAGGAACCACCAATAGATATCTGTTTATTTTTTGCTACAAATTTTAGCTCGTTGAGTATTGAATCATTGGTTTGAGAGTAAGAATTGATGTTGGTAAGATCGTATCCTGTTGTCCACAACTCAGGTAATAGGATTAATTCACAACCCTCATTAGAAGCCTGATCAATTAGTAACAAGCCCTTTTTTAGGTTTTTCTCAGGATTACCAATGGCAATATTTGTCTGTGCAAGGGATATTTTAATTGTCATGATCCTTGAATTATAATTTACCGTTACAAAGCTGGATGTTAAATTCCATTATAAGAAAGGCGTCATTTGATTTATCATCGTGCAACCAGCAGGTCAAGAATTGTAATTCCAATAATTGTCGTGTTTGGAATCGTGTTGATTACTTATTTGAATTTCCTATTTGTTAAAGCTAATCCAGGAGGGAATGATTTTTTGGTGCAATGGGTCGGGACAAAAATGCTTATCGTCAATGAGATCAGTCCCTACATCGAAGAATCCCATATCGCCATCAAACAAACTGCAGACATTCAAGGTGTATCTGCGCATGAAGATGACTTACGGTTTCATTACCCGCTCTATTCCATCATTATGTTTTTTCCATTTGCATTAATACCGGATTATTTAATTGCGAGGGCAATCTGGTCGACTGTTTTGGAGTTATCAATACTCGGGTATATTTGGCTCTTCCTAAATCTATTTGATCTAAAGCAAAATTATTACTTAATTATCCTGTTTTTGATTTTATTTGCTTTCGGATTTCACAGCATCTTCCCATTAATTAATGGGGATGTTATCGTTTTGATCGGATTATTGGTTATTGCCAGTTTATCAATGATCAAAAATGGTGAAGATGAAATCGCTGGGGTAATATTGGCATTCACCACAATAAAAGGTCAATCATTAATCATTTTTTATATCTTTATACTCTATTGGGTAATCCGAAATCACAGGTGGAATATAGCACTCTGGTTTCTAATTACAATAGTTTTGTTATCGGCAAGTTCTTTATTATTCATCAATTCATGGATAATCGAATATTTACGGCTTGCTATTCAATTTCCGGCGTATGCTCCTTTTTCCACACCAGGCAGAGCGTTGGCTGAGTTGTGGTTTCCCTTATTTGGTTTACGGATCGGATGGATAATATCCGGATTTCTTGCAGTAATACTCTTATATGAGTGGAGAAATGCTGGAACCCAGTCGTTTCGGATATTTTTATGGCTGGCTTGTCTGAGTATCCTGAGTTCGCAGTGGATTGGGATTCCAAGTGAACCAAGTAATTACATACTAATCTATCTAGGATTAGCTCTAATCATCTCAAATATGGCAGGGAGATGGGGAAATAAGGCAATTGTAAATTCTGCCATTGCGGTAGGTTTAATCTTTCTTGGAATATGGCTTATCTATATGAATACGATCGAATTTTATCAAACAAATTACGCTTTACATCCAGCATTCGTTTTCCCTATCCCAGTAGTTACATTCCTTGGATTATATTGGGTGAGATGGTGGATTTTTCAACCAGACGGTACCGGAATATAATGAAAAATTATTATTGCTTTTAAGAGATAGGCGAGGTATATGAGTATTAATAGTCCGTCACATTTTCCAGTGTGTTATTCTCTAAAAGCATCAAAATTACGAAGGTTATTATTTTAGGGTGGATAAATTTGCTAAGATTAAGGTATGATTATTTTGGAATTATCAGTTCACTGCATAGGTAATACATCTTGAGGAGAAATAATTATGAGCAATCTGGTAATTGGAATACTGACTGGCGGTGGAGACGTCCCTGGTTTGAATACCTGTATGAAATCTGTTGTCCTCGGAGCTCTCGAATCGGGATATTCTATAAAGGGTATTCGCAGAGGTTGGGGAGGATTAATGGAATTTAATCCTGATGATGCTGACTTACATCAAAAACTTGTGCGGGATTTGGGTAGGGAGGATGTTAGGACCGTTGATAGAACAGGTGGAACATTCTTACATAGTTCTAGAACAAATCCACAAAAAGTGAAAGCAAAAAATGTCCCTGATTTTCTGGTTAATTCTCGTTTTGGAAAGAAAATTGATGAAGATGGAACGATGGATTTCACCGATCATATATTAAGGGTTCTCGACATTCTTGGAATTGATGTTCTAATCAGCATTGGTGGAGATGATACCCTAAGCTTTTCTGCAAGGCTGGACAAAGAAGATTTTCGCATAGTTGGCATTCCGAAAACTATGGATAATGATGTATTTGGAACAGATTATTGTATTGGGTTTTCAACATCCATTTCACGAAGTGTTGATGTTATTACTAATATGCGCACTTCTATTGGTTCACATGAACGTATTGGAATAATTGAATTATTTGGCAGGTACAGTGGAGAGACAAGTCTCATAACTGGCTACCTTGCATATTGTGATCGCTGCATCATATCAGAGGTACCGTTTGAGATTGAAAGATTGGCGTATTTTTTGAAAAAAGATAAGATGGAAAATCCATCAAATTACTCCTTAATGACAATTTCGGAGGGCGCATCCATAATCGGCGGTGATATGATCGTTTCTGGTGAAGCGGATGCTTATGGACACAAAAAATTAGGCGGAATTGGAGTCATAACTGCCGAAGAAATTAAGCGCCTTACCGGCGAAGATATAATGTACCAGCAACTTGGCTATATAGTCCGGTCGGGACCTCCCGATTCACTGGATCGTATGGTAGCCAATTCCTTTGGCAACCTGGCGTTGCAGCTCATACAACGTGGGGAAACTGGTAAAATGGTGGCCTTAAATGGTGGCAAATATACAACAGTACCCATAGGCATGGTTATGGCTGGAAAAAAACGTGTAGACGTGGCTGGGTTTTATGATGTTGAGAATTATCGACCAAAAGTTCAAAATTTTATGGGTGTTCCGATGTTTTTCGGTTAACCAATTTATTTATTTAAGGTAATGGGAATAGGAGATCAAAATGATAGTCACAACAAAAAAGCTGTTTGAAGCTGCTTATGGCAAATATGCAATTGGAGCATACAATATCAACAACCTTGAACAAACTGCTGGTTTATTCCTTGGCTGTCTTGATAGCCAGGCACCATTTATTATCCAAATTAGTAAAGGGGCTCGAACTTACACACATAAAATCATGTTGGAAGGATTGATCAGATCTGCCGATGAGGTATATCCTGAGGCTATTTTTGCTGTCCATCTGGATCATGGGGACGAGGCTACCTGTTACGATTGTATCGATAGTGGTTTTTATAGCTCTGTAATGATTGATGCGAGCCATGAAGATTTTGAAACTAATATTGCAATCACGAAAAGGGTAGTTGATGCTGCTCATGCCAAAGGAATTGTTGTTGAGGCTGAGTTAGGAAAACTGGGTGGGGTGGAGGAGCATGTAAAAGTTAGCGAAGCTGATGCGAAATTAACCGATCCTGACCAGGCAATGGAATTTGTGGAAAGAACAGGATGCGATTCTTTGGCCTGCGCAATTGGAACATCACATGGCGCATTTAAGTTTTCCGGATCCCAGTCATTGCATTTTGATGTTTTAAAAGAAATCCAAGGTCGTCTACCGGGTTTCCCCCTGGTTATGCATGGCAGCAGTTCGGTTCCTCAGGAAGAAGTAGAAAGAATTAATAAATCCGGCGGGAATATAAAGGGCGCCAAGGGAGTTGACCCGACTCAATTCCGCAAAGCTGCTGAGTTAGGTGTAACGAAAGTAAATATAGATACGGATGGTCGCCTGGTTTGGACACGAGTCCACCGTGAGCATTTTCTAAATCATCCAGAAAATTTTGATCTGAGAAAACCGGGGGAACTGTTCATAAAAGAATATGCAATATTTATTGCGGAAAAGAATAATTACCTCGGAAGCGCCGGACAATTAGATAATGTCCGGAAGATATTAACCAAATAAAATTTGATTTTCAGCAAAATCACTCTGATCCTGCATTATGAGTTATGCAGGATCAAGATTGTTATAATACGGTTTTCACTATGGCCAAACATAGACAGGTAGCCGATAGAAATCGATATGCAGTAATTCCGAGGACATTGATTTTTTTGTTTGATAGAGAAAATGTCCTACTCATTATGGGTGCTTCAAACAAGAATATTTGGGCAAATAAGTTAAATGGGATAGGGGGACATATTGAGCGTGGAGAAAATGTAATTCAATCAGCAAAACGCGAATTATTTGAAGAAACCAATATTGTTAACCAATCTTTATGGATTTCCGGGAATATATTAATAGATACAAATGATGCGGAAACTGGAATTTTGCTTTTCATCCTGAAAGGTCTGTATGGCGGAGGGGAAATCAGAAATGCAGATGAAGGACAACTATTTTGGATGAATATTAACAAATTGCCAGCAGATAATTTAGTTGAGGATTTAAAGAATCTAATTCCAAGGGTTTATGCACATAAGGTTACCGATCCAATATTTTCTGGGCGATATTATTATAATAAGTCGGACAACCTTGTTATTTCATTTCAAAACGAGCCTTGATTGGATTTAATTCTCTTTTTCATAAAAAACCAGTAAGGTACTGCCATACTTACGAGTATCAAATTCTTGAAAGTTAGTAAGCTCAAGCCTTTGATATTCAACCGGGTGGATTTGAACAACAATCCAAGTGGTTTCATTCATCCAGGAGGGGTTATGGTTCAAGGAAAAAAGTGATTTGATCCATATTTTTTTATATTGTGGGGGGGCTACATAAATATAGTCAAAACTTCGGTCGGCAGGTCGATTGATGTAAGAGATCGCATCTGAAAAAATTACCTCAGCCTTGTGGGATAATCTGGTTGAGGATAAATTACTTTGTATTGTTGTAATGGCTAAATGGTTATTATCGAGAATGCGCAGATAATCCGCTTCGCGGCTAAGTGCTTCTATCCCAACACTACCAGTGCCGCCAAACAAGTCTAAAAAACTTGCCCCTTGGATATCCGGTCCAATTATATTAAATAGAGACTCTTTTGCACGATCTGTAATTGGTCTAGTATTATCTCCAGGAACGGATTTAAGCCTGAGTCCCTTTGCTATTCCTGATATGATTCTAGGGTTGCTCAATTTTTCATTTCAATAAATTAGGATTTATTTTTCCACGGATTGACGAGCTGCCTGCACGTTTCCGTGGGGAGCAATAATAGGGACAACACAGCCAGTTCCGAGTACAATTTTCTTATGATTCGTTATCTCAAGAATTTCCCTTGCTTCGCTGAAGACTTGGTTGGGAGAACCTTTGACGATTGTCTCCCACTGACTTAAACCACCACAAACCACCCCATCGTAACGTAAAATTGCGTCGGCAATATTTGGTTTCGTTTGACGATCATGCCAGTTGATTATTTGCACAGGATAATCAAGGACATGATCAAACATGACTTCTGTTCCGTGGAGATGGAGAACATTCAACCAGAAGCCGCTGAGATTTGAGCAAATCTTCAAATCGTAATATTTCCCAAATTTAATAAATTCATCTGCTGAAAAAATATTATATTGTGCCTGTTGCACAGCGAAAAATATCCCATCCAGATTAATTTTCTTGATCTCATTTATAAACCGAAGAGTGGTTTCTACTATTATATCTAGTCCATAAGCAACCGCTTCCGGATATTTTCTGACATGAATCGGTAAATTATTCTTGCCAACAAGGTTCTTTGCCTGGGAGAGCGGACTGAATATCGTTTGGATTAGAGGAGTCTCAGGACTAAATTCTTTTACCAGCATTTTGGCACAATCGATTTGTCTTCCAAGTGATCCGAGTGTTGGATCAAGGGATTTTAATTTGTACCAATCTTCAGGGACATTAATAATCTGATTTTTATAATCCCGTGTACCTTCTGTATTTCCATTCCACGTATCCTGTATCCCCCAATCAGAAACACAAAAAGATGATGATGGAGTGATTTTGATAAAATCAAAATCATATTGTTTTTGAAAAATACTAGATGCTTTTGCAAGTCCATCAGCAGACTGATCATCAACGGGGAAGTGTCGCCATAAAGCCACAGGAGCACGATCGGGTGTCTCTCCCGAAATTGTTTTTTCCATCCTCTCACGGTGACTAAGGAAAAATTCGGGTTTCAATTACCAGGTACCTTTTTCAATCTGGTTGTAATGGCCGGTTGCCAAGCTTTTTAAGATTTGTGCTCGATCGGATCTATCGATAACATGACTATGGTCGATCACCTGGGTAAATATTGCCTTGGCTTCCTCACTCTGACCACCGGCTTTTAGTGCTAATCCAAGAGCATACATTGTGTTAATATCCTCGGGATCCATTTCAAGGGCAACTTTGAAATCGGATATCGAGTTGGAGAAATCATTTACGTGATAGTAAAGCCATCCACGATTAATATACTCCGTTTTAGATTCGGCTTTCAACTCGCTTGGATGGGTTAATTTATTTGCAGATTTTTCAGCCATGCTATTACCTCCCGGTTTCAACAATTCTTGTAATTATTCTACACTAATGTGGGTGGAACCATTCCATCATCTCTCAATTAAACGATAAATTAATTAACATCACTATATGTCCATAAACGATTTGCTAAGAAATTCCAGAGCATGACAACAATAATTGCCGAAGCCAATGCTAAATTATGACCTATAAATATTGGGGATATTGTATTTGGCGGAATTATTCTCTTTCCAAGATTTATGAAGACAATCTCCAAGAATGCAAAAAGTGGTGTGCGAATAATCAATCCAACGAAGCTGACGAGGAGGAATTGGGTTCCCTGTCTCTGGATTGATTTTGTCCTTGAATCAGGATAAGTCCAATACCGGTTTCCCATGAAATTACTAAAAACAGCAACGATGAAAGAAATCACGCTGGCTACGACCGGGGAAATAAGGGTAAACAAGGTGAGTAAATTAAAAATCCCAAAATCAATGACAGCCCCAATGGCACCAACCGTTGCAAATTTAAGAAAACGAGTTCTTTCCTTTGGGTTTTTAGTAATCATTGGAGCCCAAGCTCATTTTTAAAATAAGTTACAGTTCGTAAAATTCCTTCTTCCAATGAGTATTTTGGCTGCCAACCAAGGATCTCCCTGGCTCTCGTAATATCTGGCTGCCTTTTCTTGGGATCATCTCCCAGTTTCATATCCAAATTAATATCGATGCCGGAAGGGTTGCCAACTAATCGGTTGATTGTATGAGCGAAATCAAGAATTGTGATTTCAGAAGGATTACCTATATTTACTGGCATGTGTTCCTCTGATAGGAGAAGGCGGTAAATACCATCCACTAAATCATCCACATAACAGAAGCTTCGTGTTTGACTCCCATCTCCGTAAATTGTGAGAGGATTGTGACGGAGTGCTTGCTGAATAAAATTCGGAACAACCCTGCCATCATCCAATCTCATTCGAGGTCCGTATGTATTAAATATACGAACAATTCTCGTATTGATGTCATGATAACGATGGTATGCCATTGTCAGTGCTTCAGCAAAGCGTTTTGCCTCATCGTAGACAGAACGCAATCCAATGGGATCAACATGACCCCAGTAAGACTCACTTTGTGGGTGCTCTTGTGGATCACCATAAATTTCACTGGTGGATGCGAGCAAATACCTGGCTTGATGAACCCTAGCAACACCTAGAGTGTTATGTGTTCCAAGGGCGCCTGCTTTCATGGTTTGGATAGGCAGATTTGGATATCCAAATGGTGATGCAGGGTTTGGGCTTGCAGGAGACGCAAAGTGCATCACTGCGTCAATTTTTCCGGGAACGAAAATAAAATTGGCTACATCATGCCGGATAAACTCAAACCTGGGATTGCCTGATAAGTGGGCAAGATTAGCCGTGTTACCGGTGACAAAATTATCCATCCCTATTACATAGTGACCTTCATTAATTAAAAGGTCACAGAGGTGGGAACCAAGAAATCCCGCTGCTCCTGTTATTAATATTCTCATAAAAACCTGATGTTACTCCTTTCTAACTTATTTCCAATCAATTCTAATGATTGATCCATCACCGCTGATTTGTTGTTCCTGGTCAAGATCAACATTTATTAGCCATAAATTTCCTTGATTTATTAACCCTATCCAACGTTCCATTTTATCAGTATTCCATGGACTCCATGCGATTTTTTGAGGTTCGATACCTGTTGATCCTTCTGAAGGAAAAACTGTAATTTTATTTGATCCATCCCGGTCCATCACAACCAACCGATAACGGCTGGTATCGCTCTTTTCTGGAAAGGCTGCCTGGAGGAATGCAACAAGAAAATTTTCATCAGGATAAGGGGCTGGTTCCGGATAAGAGAACATTCCAGTTTCAGGTACTAAAGACACAGTGTAGTCATCTTCAATTACCCATGCAACCAGATCAAACCGTGGGGAATCTTCATCCCTGGTTAAACCAGATGCAGGGGCGTGGTTTGTCAAAAATACAGTGGAGTCATCACTGCTGAAGCCAATTCCAGGAATCCAGGCCCAATCGCTACCTGTTTCGACTGGAATTAAATTGAATAATGGGACCAATTCTTTTGAGTCAGTGTTAACCTGCCCTATACTATCGGGTCGGGCATAAATGATCATATTACCGCCATTAGACCATGTATACGTTGTGCCCCACCAACCGTATATCCCACCGGAGTTTGCATCAATGAGAACTTCTTCACCTACAGGATAACCAGATTTATTAATCTCTACCAGAACGAGATCGTTATTTGCTTGCCACCCGGGGGGGGTGGACCTTGGTTCCACTGTTGAATAAGCGATTGTATTTACCTCATTTGGAACCCAATCTGCAAAATGGACTACATTTTTTACTTGCAAAGAGATTGGTTTTGAGGAAGTATCAAGTAAATTTACAAGCCAGAGAGAATTTATTTCATTTTCCAGTTCGGATTTTCTTGTGAAAAGTAGCCAATCACTTTCAGGGGATAGATTGAAAATCCTTCCATCCAAATCACCTGTTGTCACTACCGGTCTTCTTTCACCTGTGTTGCCTTCTATGACCCATGCATTACCAGCGGATAGGTATGCTAATTTTCCAGGAATCGTTACAGGCGAAAAGGGGGATTGCACACCAACCATAATAATTTCAGCCTGGGCATTATCCATTACTGTCTCTCTGGCAATAGTCCTGGAAACTTGCTCACCATTTTCAAATAGTAAACGATGCGTGATTTCTTTTTTCCCATTTTTTCCGGGTTGAATTATTAATGTTTGCCCTTCTGGCAAGGATTCGTTTTTTACCGTTTGCTGGGAAAAAGGAACAGTTATTTCTTCTACTTCAAATTCCTCGGTCACACGAACTACTTTAATTTCCATTTCGGTTTTGATTTCAGAGTTACCTTGAGGTTCGACTCTGTCTAAATTATTGAGGATCACATTTTTTCGATTTAAAACATCGGCGACTTTTTCGCCATATTGGACATCAACAATTATTATCTGGTTATCAACCAGTATTTTTGTTTCTATCGTCTGCGTGGGAGTAAAAAGACTTGAACATCCATTTACCAGTAATAGTATTAACACCAGGGATATTAACCAAAATAACCAGGAAATAAACGAAATAGGTAGTTGGTTATTTATCTTTGGCACAGACGAATTATAGTTTATTGGAGGTTTATTGATAAGAACCAGTGATAGTCATTGAGCCATCATTAATGGATATTTGATTGATTTTTGCGCCATTGCTGACAGTTGATATGGAATTGGTCAATGATTCTTTGATGCGAGATACAAATGTATCTAGTAAGTTTTCTGGAAAAGGTATTGGTCCAAAATCTGCCTCCATGATATTTATGTCAATCTCGCCTGATTCATTTACCACAGCATTGAGTGATATTTTTATGTTGGCGGAAAGGATGCTTTCCTGCAAATTACCGTATACATCCATTCTATCTTTTGATAATATTATTTTGGGATCCTGGAAGTTCATTTCTGACTGAGACGCCAGATATGAATTCAGATATGCGGTAAGGTCATCCTGTGTCAATATAACAGTAATCGTACCGGTATCGGGATTAATTTGTCCTTTTTCATCAATAAACTCTTCGAAGGTCAGGGGCAGGTGCGCAACAGCAGGGGATTCTGTTTCAGCAGGAACCATCCCGCGAAGGGGGATACTACAGGCAATACTTGTTGAAATTAATACGGATATTAGTAAAATAGATCTAAAGTAAAAACTCATACATTCCTTCTTTATCCAAGATTTGAAAGCGAAAATATTATAGCATGGTTGAAAATTATCCAAACGGCACACAATTTTCCCTGGTATCCCAAATAGAAGCTTTATTATTTATTGCTCCAGGGCCAACATCAATTTCGCAATTGGCAGAAACATTGGATGTTAAAACCAATGAAATCGAAATTGGCTTACAACAACTGGAGACTATTTATAAACAGGATCGTGGATTAAGATTGATTTGGCATTCTGGGAGAGTGGAATTGACGACAAAACCAGAAATGTCGGTGATAATCGAAAAATTTTTAGGATTAGATACAACCTCAAAATTAAGCCGGGCAGGATTAGAGACTCTTGCGATAATTGCGTATAGACAACCAATAACAAGACCTGCTATAGATGCCATAAGAGGGGTTAATAGTGATGGGGTCATAAAAAGCCTTTTAAGTAAGGGATTAATTACAGAGCTTGACCGAGCAAATACACCAGGTAGACCAATTTTATTTGGAACTACAGAAGATTTTCTTTTACATTTTGGCTTAAGGTCAGTTGATGATTTACCTCCATACATTTGTGATGAACAAATGGCCAATGGTACTCAAAATGGGATGCAAATATTAAAAGATTAATTATGGAGGAGAGATTACAAAAAGTATTATCAAAAGCAGGATTCGGATCACGAAGAACCTGTGAGAAACTGATTGAATTGGGTCAGGTAAATGTAAATGGAAAGGTTGCCAGGCTTGGTTGCAAGGTAAATCCAGAAAATGACAAAATTATTGTAAATGGGAAAAAAATTAATCCGCAAAATACACCAAACATTTATATTGTCTTGAACAAGCCCAAGGGGGTTTTGTCCGATCATAATTCCAATGATCCGCGGTTATCAGTTTTTGACATTGTCCCAATCCATACACATTTATTTGCGGTTGGACGTCTTGATTACAACAGCCAAGGACTAATCTTATTAACAAGTGATGGGGATCTTGCTTATAGATTAACGCACCCTTCATTTGGGCACGAGAAAGAATACCACGTATTGATCAAAGGCAAACCGGACGAAAAACAATTGAATGTTCTTCAAAACGGCGTTGTATTAAATGATGGATATAAAACCAGACTGGCTAATATATCAATAAATCATCATGATGGAACAAATACCTGGTTAACGATAATCCTGCAGGAAGGGAGGAAAAGACAAATTCGGGAAATGTGTTCCTGTGTTGGATTGGAACTGGTTGAACTAATTAGAGTTCGTATAGGGACACTTGAATTAGAGGGATTAATGCCAAAAGAGTGGAGATATTTATCCTCTCCAGAGTTGGAATCCTTAAAACATTATATTCATGGCAATAGAGATAGCGAAAAAATTTAATCTACTTGTGGAAGACCTTCTCGAATTTTCTCAAATACTACTGGTTGAACAGGATTTTCCTTTGCTTTCCTTCGAATACAATCTTTTAATTTCTCCTGCTGCAGGGTAGGAATGGGTGCATTATTGGCTTGAACCGTTGCTTTTTCACTCATAAAGAATAATATGGATTGTGGTTCTGGGATTTCCAAATTCTCAAAGTGGTTTTTTAGATACTTTATTAATTTCTCCTGCGTTGACTTAATTTCTACATCTGGTCTGCCAAGGCTTTCCTGGGCGAATATTTTCATATAGAGATTTCCACCCTTTTGCTTCCACCTCCCGCTTTTTTCATCAAATGTGATTGTTCCTCCCTGGTGTGCAGGAGTTATTGCTATTAACCCAGATGGACCAACTAAGAGATGGGATGCAGGTGTTTGATAATGATAAATTGAGTACTTGTCATCCAATCCCTTTAAAGCCAGATTGATCTGTTCATCCGGTCGGGGAGAGCGCCCCCAACGCGTGATGTAATAAATACCAACCTGAGAGAGTAAAAATCCTACAATTAATGCTATAAAGGTTAAATTTTGGAATTCATTTTGGAAGGATGTATAGAGACCGGCGCCTAAAACAAGGATACTTATTATTGTTGAAAATTGTCCAATTTTTTTATTTCGATTTATTAAAGAATGATTTGTAATAATCTTCATCAGAAATCCACCTCTAAATTTAATTTAGTATTATATTCTATTTTGAAATGAATCCGACAGTGCAGATTGAATATCTTTCGTAACTGCTTGTTCGACAATCCGGACAGCATTGATAATCGCTTTTTGATCCGACCGTCCATGGCCTACAAAAACAAGTCCATCAATTCCCAGTAAGGGTGCAGCCCCGACTTCTCTAGGATCCATCATTTTTTTTATTTTTGTAAAAGCAGGTTTTGCAAGAAAGGCACCCAGAGAGGTACGAAAACCTGCAGTTAATTCATTTTTCAGTATATCAAAGAGCATTTTTGCTACTGCTTCACTACCTTTCAGGAATATATTTCCAGTGAAACCATCTGTGACAGCAACATCTACCACCCCTTGGAACACCTCTTTTGCCTCAACATTCCCAACAAAATTAATGTTGGCTTTCTCCAACAATGGGTATGAATCCTTTATCAGTTGATTCCCTTTGCCTGGCTCCTCTCCGTTCGATAGCAAACCGACCCTCGGGTTGACTTTTCCCAGGACTTTTTCTGCATAAATTGACCCCATAATTCCAAACTGCTCCAAGAATTCTGGACGGCAATCCACATTTGCGCCAATATCGAGAACGACACAATATCCATTACTGACCGGGAAGATGGCAGGCATGGCTGGGCGCAAGACGCCATTAATCCGACCAAGTATCCTTAAGCCATTGAACATGGCTGCGCCGGTATTCCCGGCAGTGATAAATGCAATTGCATTACCGTTTTTTACCTGTTCAATACCAACTGCCATAGAATTCCTTGGTTTTTTCCTGGCACTTTCAACCGGTTTATCGCTCATTTCTACGACGTCAGGGGCATCCAGGATATTTGTGGAGGGTAAGGTAACACCGAGTTCTTTCATTTTTTGTGAGATTATCTCGTGTTTTCCTGCTAACAATATATCCTTACCATCCAGATTAATCAATTGATGAGCTGCAAGAATTTCAGGGGTTGGATGTTGATCACTACCCATTGCATCTATTACGATTCGCATCACTCCTCCTCTACCAACTTATTACACAGGTCGATAAAAATTTATATTATCACAATTTACTTGACATCTTTTCATTGATGGTTATAATTTCCTAGATTTTAGCGCTGGTGCTGGAATTGGCAGACAGGCATGGTTGAGGGCCATGTGCCGAAAGGCGTGGGGGTTCAAGTCCCCCCCAGCGCACAAAAAACGTCATTTGATAACGAATGACGTTTTTTTACAAATTCCTGTCGATGATAGTCTGGGCAACTTCTTCCAATGCTTCCCGGAAATCTGTTGAAGGGAGTTTATGTAATTTATTGATTCCCGATTGAAGGTAGTGCTTGGCATCCAACTTGCTTTTTTCAACTGCGTCGCTATTTCGTATAGCGTTGATCAGATTATCAATTTGAAACCCGACCTCTGGAAACTGCCTGCTCTTTAATGAGTCAATCACCAAATCGTCAGGGTTCATTTCTGAATAATAAATTGCCGGTAAGGTAACCAAACCCTGGCGCAAATCGCTTCCTACTGGTTTTCCAAGTGTAATAGTTTCACCGGTAAAATCCAAAATATCATCAATTATTTGAAATGCAATCCCAATTTCTTGACCAAACATATTCATCTCTTCCAGATAATTTTTTTCATAGGGGCTTAATAATGCTGCAGATGCTGCAGCAGTCTCAAATAGGGATGCTGTTTTAGAATAGATTCTCTTGTAATAATTAGCCCTATCAAATTCCCATTTGCCGGATAACTGTTGGGTAATTTCTCCATTGACGATAATCATTAGTGTTTTAGCAAACAATTTCATTACGGAGATGGAATTTGTATCCGCAGCTAATTTGGCTGCACTGGCAAAGAGGAAATCACCAGTCAAAACAGTTGCGCTGGTCGACCATTTTGAATTGAGGGTTGGGGTTCCTCTTCTGAGCATCGCTCCGTCAATGAGATCATCATGAACTAGAGTAGCAGTATGTAATAACTCAATTGAAGCAGCAAGATTGATTAATCGAGAGGCGGGGGCATTCAGCATATGTCCAACCAATAGCGTTATCATCGGTCGGATTCTTTTACCCCCGGATTTCATTAATATCTCCAAGGCTGAATTAATATCCTGATGATATCCTTGCGCTTGCTGCTTAATTAGCATTTCCATCTCAATAATATTAGACTGGAGAAGTGGAAAAAATGAGTAGTCTTCTATCAATGCAATGCTCCCAAACCAAACAACCCCTGGGCATTCAGGGTTGTTTGGTATGCAATTTGGTCATAAGGCAAGTTTTTTTGTAAAGCGATCTTTTTAATAATTTCTGGTAAATAGGCTGGTTCATTGCGTTCACCTCTGTAGGGGTGAGGCGGTAAATAGGGAGAATCTGTTTCAACCAGAATGTGTTCAAGCGGGATAGAAGAAACGATTTGCTGAATAGATATCCCGGATTTGTATGTAACAGGGCCGCAAATACCGATTTTGTAGCTCCTCTCGATAATTTTTTGCGCATTAATAAGCGATTCGCTGAATGAATGAAAGACACCTTTGCTTTTACCAACATTCCAAGCTTTTTCAAATCCGGAATCCAAAAGAATCCGCCATAAATCTTCAAAGGCATCTCTGCAATGCAATATTATCGGTTTTGAAACAGTCATTGCTAAATCCAATTGTATATTTAGAATCCTTTGTTGGGTTTCTCTGGATGCAGCCGTTCGATAATAATCCAAACCGATCTCTCCAATGGCAACAACCTTAGGGTGCCTGGCTAATTCTAACAAGGATGTAAAGTGGCAATCTTCCCATAAATCGGCACTATTTGGGTGAAATCCTACAGCAGCAAATATCCCTGCATAAGTCTCTGAAAGCTGAATTGCCGCTATGCTGGTTTCCAGATCAATTCCTGGAACAATTAGATTTAATACGTCGTTATCCCGGGCATTGTTGTATACTCCATCAATATCATGATTAAAGTGGGGTAAATATAGATGACAATGAGTATCAACAAGCAATTTCTTACTCTATACCAGCAATTTTTAATCCATCATGAAGGAGATGTTTTACCTTATCTTGATAGGTTGTTTCACAATAAACCCTGATTATTGGCTCTGTGCCTGAGAATCTGATTAATAACCACCCACCATCTTCGAGTAGGAATTTATATCCATCCTGTGAATAAATATTCATGACCTTTAGACCGGCAAGATAATCAGGGTAGGAGTTTTTAATTAATTGTTCGCGTTTTGTCCTATCGCCAGTAAATTTTGTGTCGATCCTATCATAATAATGAGCACCAACCACAGAAAAAAGCAAATTCAATAATTCCGATGGTTTAAGTTTTAATTGAACCATCATATCCAATATATATAATCCTGCTAATAAACCATCCCTCTCGGGAACATTTCCTCGAAACGCAAATCCACCGGATTCTTCTCCCCCTATCAATGCATCGGTTTCCAACATTTTTGGGGCAACATACTTAAAACCAACACCTGTCTCAAAAACAGGGACATTATATAACCTTCCCAGTTTATCTAACATCCCGGTTGTTGATAACGTCCTGACTATTGGACCCCTTAATTGACGAACTTCCAAAAGATAATATACAAGTAATGCAAATACCTGGAGTTGATTCACAAAAACTCCATTTTCGTCGCCAACACCCAACCTATCAGCATCCCCATCTGTGATAATCAGTACATCGGCTTTTTCCTGGACTGTTTTTTTCAGCCCATGATTGATATTTGGTGGGATTGGTTCTGGACGTCCCATCCCTGGAAAAAGGGGATTGTGTTCTTTATTAATCTCAATAATCTGTGTTTTTCCCCCGGCGAGAATTTTGTCGAACCAGCCTGCTCCATTTCCCCACATAGGATCCACAATAACCTTTAGCCCTGCATCTTTTATAGGAGTAACATCAATCAAGTCTTGTAAATGGAGAATATAGTCAGGGGCAGGATCAAATGTAATAATCTTGCCCGAAGAAAATGCTGCCGTAGCAGGGAGAATTTTTACCTGGTCTAATGATTCCGGGATTCGATTTTCTATCTCGTTTAAACCATGGGGGGCAATCGCTCCACCATGGCAATCACGAACTTTATATCCATTATCCTGGGGTGGATTATGGGATGCGGTAATGTTTAATCCTGCAAGAGCCTGTCTTTTTACGATTGAATATGAAATGGTTGGTGTCGGGGTAGGTTCCTGGGTAAGATGGACAATAAACCCATTTCCGGCCAGAACTTCTGCAGCCGATAAAGCAAATTTATCTGAGAGAAAACGCCGGTCATAGCCTACAATTACAATTCTGCTGGGATTTTCAAGTTGTAGAAGATAATTTGCAAATCCCTGGGTACATCTTCTCACATTATCAAAGGTGAATTGTTCGGCAATTGTCCCTCTCCAGCCATCTGTACCGAATGCGATTTTGTATGACATAACACCTTCCTGGACTCAACCAAAAATATTCCTTATTATATCAGTAATTAAATGCCAGCATCGTAATCGGAGGCATGCTATAATCACACTCGAAAGTTCGAGAGAGAATCAAGGATGTCCTCTAAGAAAATCGCAGTGGCAATGAGTGGTGGAGTAGATTCATCTGTGGCTGCGATGATATTAATCCAGCAGGGATTTGATGTTGATGGGTTTATATTAAATATTACCGGCGATATAGACTCACTTAACTCTGCAAAAATAATTGCACAAAAACTAAAGATTACCCTTCATGTAATAGACTGCGTACAAGTATTTAACTCAATAGTGATTCAGGGAATGATCGATGAATATTCGTCCGCTAATATTCCAAATCCTTGTATTCAATGCAATAAAGCTATCAAATGGGGATTTCTCTATAGCCAGGCAAAAGAACTTGGATTTAATTATTTGTCAACTGGACATTATGCAAGAATTACTCAGGGTAATGACGGGCGGTATACCCTTCTCAAGGGAGTAGACAAGCAAAAAGATCAGTCATACTTCCTTAGCTACCTGACCCAAGAAGATCTATCCCACACGCTATTTCCATTAGGGGGAATGAGTAAATCTGAAGTTCGAAAATTAGCGATGGTCAACGATTTACCAAATCATGAAAGGACTGAGAGTCAGGATTTGTGCTTTCTGAAGAATGGAAGTATCCAAGGTTTTTTGCGCAAGAGGGTGATTGGATTGAATATTCCTGGAAACATACTGGATACAAATGACAGGATTATCGGAATACATGAAGGTTTGGCGTTTTACACAATTGGTCAGCGCAAAAAATTGGGAATCTCATCAACAAAGCCCCTTTATGTTCTTAGAAAAGATAGAGCGTTAAATACAATAATTGTGGGGAATAAAAATGACGGGATATTTACAGGATTTATCGCTAATAATCTTAATTGGATTGAAGATATTCCTACAGAAAATTTGCTTCGCGCCCAGGTAAAAATCAGATACAAAGCCGAACCGATCTGGTCTGATATCAAATTTTCTGGAGATGATACCCTGTTAATAAATTTAGACCATCCTTTACCGGACATAACTCCTGGGCAAATCGCCGTATTATATGATGGTGACAAGGTTCTTGGGGCAGGGAAAATTATCAGGGCCTGTGATGAAATCAGAGAGGAGTGAATAAGTTGACCATCCCGTCGGTTTTCTTTGGATTTGTCGTGGCTACTTTTATTGGTTTGGGATTTCATCTATGGAAAAATGGTGGATTCTTTAAGATAATAATTAACATATTGTTAAGCTGGATTGGATTCTTTGCCGGGAATTTCCTGGGACAACAAATGGATTGGGAAATTTGGGTTGTTGGACCTTATTATATGGGATCAGCAATATTTGGCAGCATCATGGTTTTGCTTTTGGGTCATTGGCTGGGTTCGTCACAAATATTAAGGGAATCATAGGAATGATGGCGAGCAACCAGGTATTTAATATCACCGAAAGGAAAACTAGTGTTGGTGATTTGGTGGAATTAGTGGGGATGACCCATAAAAACCATATATTTATACTTGAAAACGAACAAATTCTTCATACACACCGGGGAATAATTTATCATAACGACCTGATCGATGTAAAATGGGGTTCCCAGATATTTTCTCACAATGGAAGTCCATTTTTTATATTGCAACCCTCACTGGAAAATATTCTAAAGAATTTACCAAGAAGTACCCAGATACTCTACCCGAAAGATATTGGATATATATTGATGAAAATGGGTATTGGACCCGGTACCCGTGTAATTGAAGCAGGCACTGGATCCGGGGCATTTACAACCGCACTTGCTTACTTTATTGGATGTAATGGGGAAATATATAGTTATGAAATGCGAACACAAATGCAAGCCAATGCTAGAAAAAATTTGTCCCGCTTTAATTTGTTGGGCAGGGTTTTGTTGAAAACAAAAGACATTGCTGATGGTTTCGATGAAACCGATGTAGATGCGATTTTTTTGGATCTTCCAAATCCGTTTGATTATATTGAAAAAGTCCGGGAATCATTAAAAAAAGGCGGACATTTTGGATGTATATTACCATCCGCAAACCAGGTATGCAAATTATTAGCTGTCCTCAAAACACATGATTTTGCTTTCATAGACGTAGTAGAAATTCTTTTACGTCATTATAAGGATGACTCGGAACGATTCCGTCCAGTAGACAGAATGGTTGCCCATACCGGATTCTTGATATTTGCCAGGCCGGTAATCATCAACCATGAGTGAATATATTCGGTCAAAAATACAAAGTCCGGAGATGCGTGAAAAATATCATCCAACCCATTGAAGACTTGACATTAGAGGGGATCATTAATGCGATACAAGCCAATGGGTATGATCAACCTATGGAAATACCGATGGGGGAGAATCAGTTAAAAGCGTCCGTACTTGTTCCTCTATTATGGGACAGGAACGAATGGAACCTTTTATTTACCAGACGTACGGATACACTCCATTTTCATAAAGGACAGGTTGCATTTCCTGGAGGGGGTGCAGACCCTGGGGATACAGATCCGCAGACAACCGCTTTACGGGAATCCTTTGAAGAAATATCCCTAAATCCAGAAAATGTAAAAATTCTTGGATGCCTTCAACCACTGAATTCAGTTACCGGTTATAAAATTACACCGGTTGTCGGTTTTATTCAATGGCCATTAGAACTTATACCATCCCCCGACGAAGTTCAAAAGATATTTACAATTCCCTTGAAATGGCTGGCATCTCCAGACAACCGCCAGATAAAACCGTATCAAAGAAAAGGGGGTGATATTTCACAGGTAATTTTTTATCAACCATATGAAGAAGAGGTGGTTTGGGGAATAACAGCCCAGATAACGGTTGATTTTTTAACTGTAATTGGATTAACAAAATAAGAAAGGATAATTTACCCTTTCTTATTTTGATTTTGACTAAATTTAATTCTTAAAAAGCCAGTATTTATCTGTCCTCAAATTCTTCTTTACGGACTTTTGCAATTATTTCCGGTTCTTTACCCAGATCTGCTTCTATCCCAGGTTCTACCACTGATTCCGGCTCGATTTGTCCTGAAGCAATTAGTATGACAACTTCATCCGGATCTTGCTGGATAAGAACATTTACCGGGACATCCAAATCTCTTACGAAAATTGAATCTCCAATGTGCTTTAAGGTTGATAAATCAATCACTATTTTTTCAGGGAGGTCACCAGGAAAACTCTCCACTTCCACTGAAAACAGCTCGGTGACAACCACACCACTATAATCTTTTACTGCCGGTGACACACCAATTTGCTCAATCCTCACATCAGCCCGGATTTTTTCGGTTAATGAAACTACCTGAAAATCAACATGGAGCAAATGTCCTTTGATAAAATTTCGGTCTTTATCGCGCACAATGGCTGAATGTTTTTCGCCTTCCAGATCAATTGTTACAAGGCTTGAAGAGGACAATGATGCCAATACCGTAGCGGCTTCTTTTGCGTCTAAAGTTATCGGAGTGGCTTTAATTGTGTGACCGTATAATACTGCCGGCAATTTGCCTTCGCGACGCAAAGAACTTACTTGTTTACCAATTATTTCCCTTTTTACTGCATTTAAGATTGCTTCACTCATTGCATTCCATCCTTTGAGCGCCTCTCACCCAAATCAGGTTACCCTCGCTCTGTGAGATATGATTAATTGACCCTAAATATTATCCTTCTTAGGTGAATAAGTCAAGCGAAACGCATAAGTATGCTGACCTCTGCTTAGATCAGTCGTTTACTGTATTTGACAATGGGATCAACTTTAGGTTTAATATAAAAATGGGCAAATTAATATACTTAATAATGACATCAATAGATGGCTTTGTGTCTGATAAGAATGATAATTTTGAATGGGCTATGCCAAGTGAAGAAGTACATGCTTTCGTAAATGACATTGTACGAAATGTAGGTACGTCTCTGCTTGGACGCAACATGTATGAGACTATGAAGATATGGGATGCTATTCCAACAGAAGGTACAAGTGGACCTATGGACGGGCCAAGTGAAGCTATGAATGACTACGCTAAAATTTGGCGGGCAGCAAAGAAGATAGTCTATTCCACCTCGCTTTCTGATGTCACAATAGCTAATGCGACGATTGAGCGGTCTTTTGACCCAAGCACCATACAAAAATTAGTGACAGAGTCAGATAAAGATTTTGATATTGGCGGCCCGCATTTAGCGGCTGAAGCAATAAAGTCTGGTATTGTCGACGAGTATCATCAAATCATTGTTCCCCAAATAATAGGCAGTGGCAATTACTGGTTACCGAAAGATGTTAAAAGCAAGCTTAAGCTGGTGGATGTGCGAAAATTTGAAAATGGCTTTGTGCATCTTCATTATAGTAAGATTTGAATTCTGTTATGGGCTATGCAGAATTAATAGAAGTGAAAAACGTCGTATATGTAATGGGATTCGAACCTACGAACAGGAGTGAGTAAGACTTCACAATGCTGTAAGAATCTTTTGAGGCATGTGGTTTTATCTCTGTTAGTGCTGCATCTGGCTGGTTATACGGGTGATAGGCGGAACCTAATACTTGCCGATTTCACCTCAAAGGAGGATTATTTATCCAAAAGATCAGTCGTTTACTGTATTGACAATGGGGTCCACTTTAGTCCATGCTATATTCATAAATTCCCATGTTTTGCTTATTGATATTTAATTCAATATTCCATTGTTAGAAATAGAGCGAATCCTGGTGCAATTTAATAATCAAATCCAATTTAAAGTTCTTGATACGGAATTTCTCCATTTCTCAGTTAGGGTTGCACGTTTATCCTCTGCCATCTCCGGCAGATATGATTTATCCTCTTGCCATATTTCTTGTAGATCATGAATATTGTTCCATACACCAAGTGCAATTCCAGCAACGAATGCTGCTCCTAGTGCTGTAGTTTCAGTGATTTTAGGCCTGACAAGTTTTATTCCGAGTATGTCAGATTGGAACTGCATCAACAAGTTGTTTTGGGACATTCCACCATCAACCTTTAATAAATTCAAATTTATGCCGCTGTCTAATTCCATTGCAGAAACCACGTCCAGGGTTTGATATGCTGTAGCTTCCAAAGCTGCACGGGCAATATGAGCTGAGGTTGTGTGATGGCTCAATCCGGTTATTATTCCTCTGGCATCAGGTCTCCAGTGCGGAGCAAATAAACCGGAGAATGCAGGAACAAAATAGACACCGCCGTTATCCTGGACTTTCATTGCCAAGGACTCAACCTCAGAGGAGTTTTTAATTATCTGTAAATTATCGCGCAGCCACTGCACAAGGGCACCTGTGATGGCGATAGAGCCTTCTAAACAATACTGTGCTGGTTTATTTTGCAATTGGTAGGCAATTGTCGTAATCAATCCATATTTACTGGGTACTGGCTTATGGCCGGTATTCATGAGGATAAAACAGCCTGTGCCATATGTGTTTTTTGCCTGACCAACCTGAAGACAATTTTGCCCAAAAAGAGCTGCCTGCTGATCGCCAAGTATTCCGGCAATTGGAAGAGTACCGAAAGGAAGATGGGCATAGCCAGCATGTCCCGAAGAGGAATTAACTTTTGGCATCATCTCGTTTGGAATCCCTAGAAGATCCAATAATTCCTGGTCCCATTCCAATCTATTAATATTGAACAACATTGTTCGTGAAGCATTGGTGACATCGGTAATATGGAGACCACCTGAAGGACCACCAGTCAGATTCCATATTAGCCAGGTATCAATCGTTCCAAAAAGGATTTTTTTTCTTAAAACCTTATCCTTAATTTCGGGATTATGTTCCATGAGATATTTAATTTTTGGGGCAGAAAAATAGGTGGAAATTGGAAGACCGGTACGTTCTCTTACAAATTCATTCCCGATTTCAGAAATCAGGTCCTGGCATATCTTTGCCGTCCTGGTATCCTGCCAGACAACTGCATTCGAAACAGGGATTCCCGTATCTTTATCCCATAGTACGGTGGTTTCCCGCTGATTTGTAATCCCAATTCCAAGGATATCGGAAATTGGTACAGATGAAATTTCAACAACCCTTTCAAGAGTTAGTTTTGTCTTATTTATAATTTCTAATGGATCATGTTCAACCCATCCTGGTTGTGGATATATTTGTGCATGCTCGATCTGGTCCATGGCAACAATCTTGCCCTGGGTGTTAAATAGAATACTACGGGTACTTGTTGTTCCCTGATCGATTGCAATCAAATATTTAGGCATTCTATTCTTCCTATCCTATATCCAATATCTTTTGGTCATGGACCCAATTGTATCGTCTAGTGGTAAACAACAAAAAATATTTATTTTTTTTGTTTACCAGCCTGACATGGCAGGTCAGGTCATTTTGCGAATTTGTTTACTCCTTGATACTCACAAATAGTGATATCCCCTTAACATGGAATCCTGGTTCGTATGAAATGCTGGGTCTATAAATCACTGGAATTATGACTACCATCCATCCAAAACCATGTTTTTTGAGATTATCCTACCTGAATATCAAAGTGTATGCAGCAATTCCAAGTGCAACAGAGACATTAAGGGAGTTTTTAGATCCAACCATTGGTATGTGAATATGAATATCACTCATTGTAAGTAATTCCGGATCTATTCCGGAAATTTCATTCCCGATTATTAGTAAAAGTGGTCCTGATGGCTCCGAATGAATATCAAAAATTGAAATGGAATTTTTGCTGTTTTCCAGAGCGAACACAGAATAATGGTTACCATTTTTTAATTGAAGGGCAGTCTCAAGTGCATTCCAGGATTGGGTCCAAGGGACATATTTTTCCGCTCCAAGAGCAGTTTTTTGCACGTTTGGATGATCCGGGGCGGGAGTGATTCCACATAAATGGATGTGTTTGATACCAACGCCATCTGCAGTTCTGAAAATTGCGCCAATGTTATAAGCACTACGTATATTGTCACATAAGATTTCTAGATGGTGCTTATAAGGTGAAATGCCGGTGTTATTTGGGCGATTTTCCGGGAAAAAAGGGATGATACTGGTTGTTGAACCACATTTTATACATTGTTGTGTTTTTTTGTCTGCAATTGAGCTTAGGTATCGAAATCTGCAATTTGGACGTAAACACTGAATCACATATTGTTTTGAATCCATGGGTATTTTGTAAACCTATTTTTGATAAACAAGTCGTTTATTAATCTGTATCGCTTTTTTTTCAGATTCTGGCAGGAATGCCGCTTCCAATCCATTCTTTTGAACCTGTAAAACCATATCGGCATTTAGGCCAGCTAATATTGACCCCTGCTCATACTCTTGACGCAGAGTAATCCCGCTGGTACCAGGATCATCAGAATTTATTGTTACCAGCAACCCCTTTTCTAAAAATGCTTTTAGGGGGTGTTCTGAATAATTATTTACTGTTCCTGTTTGTATGTTGCTGGTGATGTTTGATTCAATTGCAATCTGATGGATTTGCATATAATCCATAAGGGAAGGGTCTTCTATTGCACGGACTGCATGACCAATTCGCTGTGCATGGAGCTGGTTGAGTGCTTGCCAAATCGATTTTGATCCGACTGATTCACCGGCATGTATTGTGACCTGTAATCCAGCCGAAACAACCCGATTGTAATGTTCAACAAATAATTCTCCCGGAAAATTTTGTTCGTCGCCTGCCAGATCAACAGCTTTTATAGATGATTTTTGGGTGAGCAGCGCATCCAGTTCCAATCTCGCAAGATCTGGACCATAAGTACGACTGATAATTCCAATAATATTCGTTCTAACCCCGAAATCTTTCTCTCCTGCTTGAATTCCATCAACAACAGCTTCTACAATACCATCAGGTTCAAGAGAATGGGGTTGTGCCATAAAGACCGGGCTGAATCGGACCTCAAGATAATCAATCCCTTCATCAGCTGCATCTGCAACGCACTCATATGCCACTCGTCGGCAAGCCTCAAGATTAGCCAGTACTTTGGTTGCCAATTCTATCTTTGAGATAAATGCCATAACGCCTGGCTGGGTTTTCATGACCTGGACGTATGGTTTGATTCCAGAAAAATCCCTGGCAGGATAAGGTATATTAAATTTATTTACCAGATCGATAATTGTCGAAATTCTAATAGAACCTTCAAGATGTCGATGTAAATCCACTAAGGGTATTGAAGGGTCTACAACAGATGGAGCATACATAAACAGTTTATTTTCTAAATAATTGAACAAATAGGTGGAAAAAACACGAATAGAATCAAACCACTCCTATATTATCTTTCCTTTATGCGACCAAATTGTCTTTGTGCCCGAAGTGCTCGAGAGTTAACCTGATTCATACTCGATTAATAATTCTTCAGATATTTTTTCTCTCCGATCGTTTTGAGCAAGGATGTGAAAGAACTAGAAAATGATTTTACGCCTTCTATTTCAAGTTCCAGGGCAATTCTATCCAACGATATTCCTAATTGATCCAGATACGATAATATTTGCAGAGATTTCTCACGATTGATCTCACTAAGCATTGGATTACCATGATCTTTAAATGCAACCAGAGTTTCATGCGGAACTGTGTTTACTGTATTTGGAAATATTAAATTTTCAACATACATGACATCCCTGAATGCGGGATTCTTAGTACCTGTGGAAGCCCATAAAGGTCTTTGCTCGCGGGCACCTGCCTCCTTCAATTTCATCCAACGGGTAGATTCAAAATTATCCTTGTAGATGAGGTATGCAAGCTGGCAGTTAGCAATTGCAACTTTTCCAAGGACACTTGCAGCCAATTCAGACTGTGCAGTATTTGGCGTATTAATTTCTGATAGCAATTTCTCCACTTTCGCGTCAACCCTTGAAACGAAGAATGAAGCTATTGAAGCAATTGATTCAACTGGTAAACCAGCAGTAACCCTTTCTTCTAAGCCCTGCATGAATGCATCAATCACTTTTTCATATCTGGATCTTGAGAAAATAAGGGTGATATTGACATTGATCCCTTTTGCAATAGTCTTTCGAACTGCTTCTATCCCCTCCAGAGTCCCTGGAATTTTAATTAATACATTTGGACGGTCTACCAAAGCCCATAACCTTTCAGCATCTTCACAAGTTTTCTGTGTGTCATTGGCGATAAAAGGACTAACCTCAAGACTAACATAACCATCGTAGTGATTTGTCTGTTCATATAACGGAAAAAACAAATCAGCAGCATTTTGTATATCCTCGACTGCAAGCCTGTAGAATATATCTTCCTGAGAATCTCCCGATTTAATTAATGGGATTAAGGCTTTGTCATAACTATTGGATTGGGCTATTGCTTTTTCAAAAATTGTTGGATTAGATGTCATACCTTGAATTTCACCTGCGTTAATCATCCTGGCAATTTCGCCGTTTTCTAATAAACCACGATTAATATTGTCATACCATAACGACTGTTTTAATTCGTATAGAGTTTGAATTGGATTTTTTGTCACTTTAAATCACTCCTCATTCTAAATAATCATGATTAATTATCAAAAGACTGTTCCAGCTTGATTATTTTTCCAACCCGTCTGAGGTGCCTTTCTTCTTTCGAAAATTTTGCATTAAGAAAAGCCCTCACAATTTCTCTTGCCAGTTCATCTCCAATGATCCTAGCCCCAAGACACAACATATTCATATTGTCATGCTCGACGCCTTGTTTACCAGAATATGTATCGTGGCACATGCAGGCATAAACCCCCTTGATTTTATTTCCAGTTATGCAGGCTCCAACACCAGATCCACAGATAACTATTGCACGGTGAGCCTCTTTTTTTTGCAACGCCCTGCCTGCTTTTTCGGAATAATCTGGGTAATCAACAGACTCCAGTTGATATATCCCAAAATCCATTACCTCGTGACCCATCTCCTGGATCGTTTCAATTACAGCCGATTTTAGTGGAAATCCGCCATGGTCACATGCAAAAGCGACAATCATTATTTTTTGTCCTTTCTTTCCAGTAATCAGTCCAACAACTTTTTTGATTGCTTGAATATGTTATCGACTGTGAAGCCAAACTTCTCGAAGAGGGTATCGGCTGGTGCTGATGTGCCAAAGGTTTCCATGCTGATAATTTTCCCCTGCAGTCCAACCCATTTGTGCCACCCAAGAGATCTCCCTGCCTCAACAGCGATTCGTGTGGTTAAATCAGGAGGGAGAACACTATCTCGATAGGATTGGTCTTGTGCATCGAATAGTTCCCAGCTTGGAAAAGAAACCAGGCGTACTGAACATCCTTCTGTTGACAGCAAATTACCTGCTTCTATAATGAGGCTTACCTCAGATCCCGAAGCCATCAAGATGATTTCTGGCTTGCCGGGTCCTAAGTCCGCCAAAATATAGGCACCATTTGTCAGCCCTGAAGCCGGTTGATAGATGGTTCTATCGATTGTTGGAAGATTTTGACGAGATAGGACCAACGCAGTTGGTCCATGCTGTCGTTTTATGGCCACTTTCCAGGAGTGAGCTACTTCATTGGCATCAGCTGGACGTAAAACAACTAAATTTGGAATTGCCCGCAAAGAAGCGAGGTGTTCCACTGGCTGGTGTGTGGCTCCATCTTCACCCAAACCAATACTGTCATGGGTTAATATCCAAATGGATTGAATTTCTGAAAGAGCCGACAAACGTATGGCAGGGCGCATATAATCTGAGAATATAAAAAATGTGCCGCCGGTAGCAATTAAACCCTTGTGTAGATTGATGCCATTAATTATTGATCCCATTGCATGTTCGCGAACGCCGTAATGAATATTTCTACCGGATCTCGATTCGGCTTGATAATCGAAGGAATCTTCAATATATGTATTGTTAGACGGGGTAAGATCAGCTGAACCACTGATAAGCTCAGGCATTACCTTTGCAAGCGCATTTAGTACTATTCCGGAAGATATACGTGTGCCTTTTCCTTTAGGATCGGTTGGAAATATCGGTAAGGAATTTTCCCAATCTTGAGGTAAATGACTTTTGATCCGGCGATTAAAATCTGCAGCAAGATCGGGATAGTTCGCTTGGTAAGCCGAAAAAGATTTATTCCAATCAGACTCGCTTGTTTGCCCTTTTTGTACAGCCTGGCGAAAAAACTGCTCCACGTCATCTGGAACAAAAAAACGTGGAGCCAGGGGCCAGCCCATGTTTTGTTTGGCAAGGTCCAATTCTTTATCTCCAGGAGGTGCCCCATGCGCTTTTGCAGTATTTTGTAGATTGGGAAGACCATATCCAATTATTGTACGGCAAACTATCAAGGATGGTCTTGGGTCACTTTTTGAATATTCAATTGCCCTATCAATCTCCTCGACATTGTTGCCATCATTTACATAAAGAACCTGCCAATCATATGCTTCAAACCGTCTACCCCGGTCCTCGGTAAAGGCAATATCAGTAGGACCATCAATAGAAAACCGGTTGTCATCATAAAAGTAAATTAATTTCCCAAGTTTGAGATGACCGGCTAATGAAGCCGCTTCTGATGCAACCCCCTCCATTAAGTCCCCGTCGGTAACCACCGCATAAGTATAGTGATCAACAATTGGAAAACCAGGTTTATTGAATTTAGCCGCCAGGTGTGTTTCAGCAACAGCCATACCTACACCAGTTGCAAAACCTGCTCCTAATGGACCTGTGGTAATCTCAATACCCGGTGCTTTTCCATACTCGGGGTGGCCCTGTGTCATACTTCCCCATTGCCTGAACTGTTTAAGCTGTTCAATTGGTAGATCATATCCAGTCAGGTGCAACAGACTATAGAGCAGCGTAGCACCATGACCACCAGAGAGGATAAATCTATCCCGGTTTACCCAACTTGGATTAACTGGATTATGGCGTAGATGTTTTGTCCATAAAGTATAAGCGATGGCAGCAACGCCCATTGGAAGCCCGGGATGGCCGGAATTGGCCGTTTGAACGGCATCCACAGATAAGAACCGGATTGTGTTAATGGCTTTATTTTCAAAATCGTTTACTGGTAACATATCTATCTCCTGGTTGGAATAATATCCATTTTACCATGCTGATCTTTTTTTGATTTTGGGTAAGCCAGACTTAACCCCTTCTTAATACACATTACAATTGATAAAATATTTGTGGAACTTATCGAGATTAATTAAAAATGCATAAATTTTCTAAAAGAAGCCTGATAATCCTGATAGCTGCTGCAGGATGGATAGCCTATTCATCTTATTTTATAACGTTACCTTCACAAGTGAATATTTCTGCTCCAAAAGAGGGATTTATTGCACCAAATTTTGAATTAGATTCTGGTGATGGGAGCAAAATACAATTAGAAAAATTACGAGGATACCCGATTGTAATCAATTTTTGGGCAAGCTGGTGTCCACCGTGCCGTGCAGAAATGCCTGCGCTGCAAAGGGTATACGAGGAATATAAAGATCAAAACCTGCATATTCTAGCCGTAAATTTGACGGATCAGGACAATAAGCAGTCTATCGAAAAATTTATTCAATCAAATGGTTTGACATTTCCAGTTCTTTTTGATTACCTGGGGGATACAGCAAATACATATCGAGTAAAGGCGCTTCCGACCACTTTTTTTATTAATAAATATGGCATTATCTCCGATATTATCATCGGGGGACCTATGACGGAATCACTCATTCAGTCAAAAATCGAAAAAATGCTGCAGGATGGGTCCTAATGATGCCTGTATTACAACTTGGTCCTCTGACAATTCAAACAGTTCCAATAATACTATTAATTAGTTTATGGATTGGTTTAAACCAAATTGAGAAGCATGCCTCAAAATATAATACTCAGGCGAATTTAATCACCAACCTGGTTCTATTGGGACTGGTTGCTGGACTATTAGGTGCTCGACTTGCATATTTGCTTGTTTATAGGGATGCTTTCACCGGTAATTTATTGGGTATTTTCTCTCTCTCACCTGAAACACTTAATCTTTCTGGGGGTCTTTTATGCGGTTTCATAGGTGGTCTGATCTATACCCAGAAAAAACACATGAATCCCTGGCAAACACTGGATGCATTAACACCCGGCCTTTGTGTGATGATGATCGGATTTGGACTGGCAAACCTTGCTTCAGGAGATGCATACGGCATTCCAACTACAGTTCCTTGGGCCATTGAACTATGGGGAGAAAGCAGGCATCCGACACAGATTTACCAGGTGGTCCTTGCCTGTATTGTAACCTGGACAGTCTGGCCCACTGGAACTTGTCCATTGCGATGGAAACAAATCACATATCAACCAGGAGTTACATTCCTTCTATTTGTTTCCGCAAATTCTTTGGGGATAATACTATTCTCGGCATTTCTAGGTGATATTACACCAAACTTCTCAGGAATAAAACCAGTTCAGTTGATTGCATGGATTACACTTGCTGCAAGTCTTTATTTTCTGGATAAAAAGCTGGTAGAAGATTAAGTTCGTTTTTAGGAGCAGCTATTTTCTGGGAAATCAGGTTGGACTTCATCAATTTCAAAAGAGGTAGACCACCTGTAGTGCAGATCGGGAATGATACTGAAGGATTACCGGAATTTATATTCAAAGAAAATTTCTCCCCTGTAAATGGCATTAAGATTGTATTTACAGCCCTCAGCATCAACCTTGCATAACGGTCGATATCAATCTTATCCAACTGGATTGGTTGCGGCAAGTCCCAGGCCTGGACACCCGGAGAGCCAAGCATGTAGATAAACCGCACCATCTGACCAGGGCGGAGAACTTTCCCGATTTCTGCAAGCTGGCTGGCTGCCCGGGCCGCCGGGGATGAGGAGCGGTATTCTTCCAGGGTGCGGGAAAGCTTTTGGGTAATGATCAGCTTTTCAGGTGCAATATGGCCCATGGTCAATCCGGCGATAGATTTCCTGACATCATTTTTGATTTTTGAAAGGGTGTTAGACATCATTTCGGATTCGGGGTCTTTTATCCGGGCGAGCTGTTGTAATATTGCCTGTTGTTTTTCTGCTATCCATAATGGTGTATCTCGCCTGCGCAGCTCAATACCGCGTACCTTAAGCGAACTATCCTGGTAAGCGCCAAAATAACGGTTGGCAACAGGAATACGGGCATCCTGCCTGGAGGGGAGGAAAGCGATCCAATTGTAGATACCTTCCAGCGATATCGGAAGCCCGGTACGCGATGCGATCTCTCTCAGCAATGCCTCATAATCGCTAACTTTATCAGCATTTTCTTGTTGTACCCACATGCCATCCACGTATAAATGCAGTACTGAAAAGCCCAGATCCTCTGCAGCTTCCTTGGCGCGCAGCAACGCTTCGCGTCCATAAGCTGTTACAGCTTCATGTGCTTCAATGCGGCCAAAGCGGGCGTTCTTATAACCGAGATAACCAAAACAAGTTACCAGGAGCCATTTATGGGCGGATGCCTTGGCCTTTAAACTTTCATAACCCGGGTCACTGGCTTGTAATGTCAACAAGCGGTGCTTGATCGCCATACGTTTGTCCAGCAGCGGCTTTAAAGTCTGTGGTATTAACCCGGGGGGTTTATCAGGGGGGGCAGCCAGACGTTCATTCAAATTTACAGGTCCCCGGATAGTTTCCGGTGAAATGTTGTAATGGACCATGATGCTCGGATACATGGAGATGAAATCCAGTTCAGCAACATGCCGGTGTAAACCGGTAACAGGCTGGTAAACCAGCCCGCCCTGGTCTGATAAGAGCAACTCCCAGGCAGTTTTTGGCGCTTCTACTTGTTGTTTGTGCCAAGGGACAAGAATATCCTGTCTCAGGGCAGTGACCATTTGCATTGCAGAAATGCCACTTCCGGGGGAAACCCGGGCTGTTGTTTGTAGCGGCAGGCTGGTGACTCTGCTTAACTCATATATCCCTTCCATTTTGTAGTCGTGATAAAGCATGGCATTGTGGATATCAATGTGCCAGCGCCCTGCCAGGTGTATTTGCTGGTCTCTGTGGATCACCTGTCCGTAAGAAAAATAGGAGCGTTCTGGACGCCAGCTAAGTTCACATTCAGAATCACGGTTGAGGGGCAAGCGGATGTTTAAATTCTCAGTAAGTTCAAGCAGATAGGGAAGCAGCCAGCGATCTCCCCAGGCAGTAAGCAGAAGATCTGGATCGTAGCGCTGTAGTAATGCTTTGAGATTCAACATGAGCGGGCGGGGGTAACGCAAGGAGAGCAGGTGGGTGTCCTTTTCGGTGGAGATTTTTAGTGCGCCGGGCTGTGAATGCCGCGGATCCTCATCAGGTTCAATTTGCATAATACGCAAAGGAGGTCTGATGGATTGCAGGTTCCAGGGAGAATCGAGCGAGGTGATCTGGATAATTTGCCCGGTGTTATTATCCAGGGTGAATTCGCAGCGGCAAAGGGGAAAAGTCCCGAACAGCGCCGCATGTCTGAGAGCAATGTGCAGGTCTGCATCGTAATAGGTAATCTCAGGAAATTTGAAAGAAAGCCGCCTGAATAATTTATCCTGTGAATAAGGATCGGGTGCAGTGATGGAAAGGACCGTTATTGGTTTATCTTCAAACAGCTCCGTTTTTTGCGTATAGGCAAGTTTAACAGGGATGGGCTGTTTTTGCAGGTAATTCCACAGCATGCGCAGCTGCGGTTGGGGTGCAAATGCATGAAAAGTTACCGCGAAAGGCTGCATGAATCGCTGACGGGCACCATTTTCCAGCAAAAACCAGAGTGCAATCCCTGTTGAGGCTGCCGGGTAGAGATCCAGCAGCCACCCTGTATATTTACTCATCTTGCTTTTCTTCGATTATTTTGCGCAGGCGGATAACCTCTTTGTGTTCTTCCAACAGCATTGCCAGCAAAAACACTTCGAAAGGCAGGGCATGGGCGGCATAGGCCGCAGCGCTGAGATGTTTTCTGGCTGCTATGAATAAGTCATCCATAGCTTCCTGATCGCTGCGCCGTAATGCACGCCGGAAACGAGAAAAAGCCTCCTGCTCTTGTAAGAAGACCTGCGTTATAGATGCCAGAGTACGTCCCATAATCCCTCTTAGAACATGCGAGGTGTTGATGGTGTTTGCTGCTTTTCCAGACGCCAGACCTGGTCGGCATTTTTTTCTAATACGGTCAGCCAGTTTTCACTTTCCAGCAGGGGTGTGTCACTGGTTGTAATTAATACCGGGGCTGACTGACACAGCCGCTCAATTTCAAAAAGGCTGTGCTTTAAAAGCCGCGTTCTTTCCATTAGTGAGACATTTTCGTCATAAAAGGTGGCCAGAAGTTCAAGCACCATAATCGGGAAAGGCCCTGAAGGCGCTTCGCGCAGCATTGCCAGCATCTGGTAACAGGTGAAAGCACGTGCCAGGTGGACGCGGTCCAGTACTTGAAAAACCTGCCCGGTACGGCGCCGGATTTGACGGGAAAGCTGGTGTACGTTAATTGAATTACCCCCATCCAGAATTTTCAGAGGTGTTGTGATTGCCAGATGGGTGATCAATCCCGGAATTGTTTGCTTTAGGAAAGCTCTCGGCGCGATGAATAAGTGAGTCCCCTTTGTTTGGGGTGCTGGCAAAATTTCCATGCTTATACGTTATCAATTCTCTATCCTGAGGACAATCCCCCTGGGGTTGATTAATTGGGTATGAAATGGGGTAAACCCGCAGGGGATTTGGTTAAAGAAAAAACCCGGGAAAAATTGATAAATCAAGCTTTTCTGATGATTGTTGGTTGTTATGGTTACATTGAAAAATTGGAAATTGTATTGATCACATGGTCTTGTTGTTCATGGGATAGGGTATTGTAAAAGGGAAGACGCAGAATGCGATCGCTGATACTTTCTGTAATTGGACAATCCCCCAATTTTCCCCCAAATTTTTTACCCATGTCAGAAAGGTGGAGCGGTAAATAGTGGAAAACACTGATGATACCGCTCTCCTTGAGGTGCGCAATCAAACGCTGACGGGTTTCTAAATCCGGGAGGAGTAAATAATACATATGGTAAGCTTGCTGGCAGTGGTTGGGAATGTGGGGCAGCCCAATGCCTTTATTTATTGCAATCTGGTTTAGATTTTGGTCATAATATTCCCAAATCTGCCTTCTTTTATTTTGGATCAATTCTCTGGATTCCAACTGTGCATAGAGGAAGGCTGCAAGGATGTCTGACGGAAGGTAGCTTGAGCCTATGTCCACCCAAGTATATTTATCGATCATGCCCCTGAAAAATTTTGACCTGTTTGTCCCTTTTTCGCGAATTATCTCTGCCCGCTCAATTAAATTCGTGTCATTCAGAATGATTGCTCCGCCTTCTCCGCAGGTAATATTTTTTGTCTCGTGAAAGCTTTGGGTTGCCATCGATCCGAAAGTGCCGAGATGTTTGCCTTTGTATTTGCCAAATAGCCCATGAGCATTATCTTCGATGATAGTTAAATCATATTCTCTGGCAGTAGCGAGGATGCTATCCATCTCACAACCAACCCCGGCGTAATGTACTGGAACGATGGCTTTTGTTCTTTGGTTAATCTTATCCCGGAGTAGATTTTCATCTATATTTAGTGTGTCTGCACGGATATCAACAAAGACGGGTTTTGCGCCCCGTAATACAAAGGCATTAACCGTCGAAACAAATGTAAACGACGGGATGATCACCTCATCTTCGGTATCGATATTTGAAAGAATTGCGCTCATTTCAAGCGCATGAGTGCAGGAGGTGGTCAGTATAACCTTACTAGCGTGTAGTTCTTTTTCTAATAAGACCTGGCATTGTTTTGTATAAAAACCATCCCCCGAGATATGCGATCGGTCGATTGCGTCAGTAATATAATCAAATTCTTTTCCAATGAGTTGTGGTTTATTGAAGTCAATTTTTATCGGGTGCATTGTGATTTATACTCTTGTGAACCTGTATGTTTATGGAATTTCAGTGGTTTTTGCAATCACATAAGTGGGACGTTCCATAGAACGGTCGAATATCCTGGCCAGATATTCCCCGATGATTCCAATTGCAAATAATTGGGTTCCGCTGAAAAGGGATATTATAGATGCAAGAAATGGGAAGCCTGGGATACTTCCCATAGAAAAATAAGAAATAAGGACAAACAGGAATACAATGCTCCCGAAAATCATAACGATGAACCCCAGCCAACTGGCAAGCCTGAGGGGAATGGTACTGAAACCAGTCAAGATCAGAAATGCCTGGCTTGCCAACTTAAAGAAATCATAATTAGATTTACCAATAACTCTTGGATTTTCATTAACTTTAACACTGATAAAATTACGGGTTCCCCATGATAGGAGAACGTCAATAATGACATTTGGGCTTTGATAGGAAGAGAAGGCTTTTCGTAAATCGGTTGAGAAGGCTCTAAATGCACTGATTTCGTTAACGGATTTTATACCCATGACAACCGCAAGGGTTTTTTTGGTCAATCTGGAGAATAAATTCCTCCAAAAGCTATGCGGTAATTTAGCAGGATAACCATAAACAACATCATAGCCCTCCATCCATTTTTGTAGCAATTTTGAAATCTCCTCGGGTGGATGCTGCAAATCATCATCCATGGTAATTATCACATCCCCTTGTGCTTCCCTAATTCCACAAAGGAGGGCATTATGCTGTCCGTAATTCCTCATCAAGTTAATGCCTTTGATAAAGTGATATTGAGTGGATAAATTCTGGATTTTTTCCCAGCTTTTATCAAAACTACCGTCATTAACGAGTAATAATTCAAATTGGGAGCAATTCTCTACTAATGCTGCCTGGAGGCGGATTACAAGATCTTGCAGAATGGGTTCACTATTGTAAACTGGAATTACAACAGAACAGAAGAAATTATTTTCTCTAGACATAAGTATTCCTAAAATACCTGGGGAAAATTAATGTATTAATATTAGATAATACAAAATCCATATCAAAAAAAATTTTACCATGAGTTTTATCACCTATAAATATATATACTCATTAATTAATTAGAATGGTAATATGGCGTAGATGGGAAACCGTATTAGAAACTTATTTGATCTATCATATGGAGGTTAAATGGAAAATACAGGTGAATTTGAAAATAATATTACCAATATTATTGAATCTGCAAAGCGTCTTGGAATTGAAATGGATGAATCCGAAGCTATGCAGTGGTTAACAGCGATGGCTGTATCTAAATCAACAAACCAATTTAAAGTGGATGAAAATTCGGGGATTTTTGGGCATCGAATCTCCATGATTGATTTTGATCAAGAAGACCTGGAATATTTTCGTCAAATTGGCCGGATAGTCGAATTTAATGACGTGGAAGGGATGGTAGAAACCGCATTATCCTTATCGGGGTCGGCTGCCCAGTCAAAAATTCAGACTTACCCCGGAGATTGCGATTATTTTGAAAGGGTCAATATTATTGCAAATACAAAGGCTGCTGCATGTGAAATTCTCTCAAAAATTATGAGGGAGAAAGTCTTATCATCATTCCAAGGCCCTACATTCCGGTTTATTGAAGCAAAATTTGGGAATTATCCAAAGGATGTCATTGTGGATGGGAAACCTCGCAAAAGTGGAACACCCATCACCTGGAAACCGGAGAATGTAAAAGAAGGGTCCATAAAGGCATTTTCGTCTGATGGCAATGAAATTTTGATCAGATGGGATGAAGTAGCTAATGACCCCGGTTGGTGTAAATTAGACTGGGTTGTGGCTGATCCTGTGCGGGGCAAAGTTGCCAATGCCAGTAATATGCTGGATGTTACCTGGGAAGCACCCGATGGAAATATCACTCCATTAGATGGATATCTCGATCCATACTTTCAAGAAGTGTACCTGGATGCCATGTCTATCCCCTTATTCTCAAAACTGGTTAAACAAGTATCGCCTGATGCTCTTGATCATTATGTTGAACAACTTAGAAAAGAAGTAAAAAAGTATTTATCCGGAGAACCAAATTATGGGAAAGTGGCAAAACGTATGTACAACATTTTTCGATTAACCGGTAGATATGGAGAGGCTGCATACATAAGGGAGTTGTTTGATGAACCGGCTACTGTCCTGTATCAAGTGTGGTCTCTGGTGCGCACTTTGGAAGAGGCTTCCACGCCTGATTCTCAAATAACTACGGATGCATTATTAAAACAGGCAGATGAATTAATTATGGATGTGGTGGATGTATTAGAGGGAGAAAAAGAGAGTGAAATAATTCGTTCTCTATTGTATTTGCGTGACAGTATTTCACGAAGGGAAAAATATCAGTCTGATGAAATAGAACGGGCTAGAGCTAACCTGATAGGATTAATAAATAATTTCTACTATGAGAAACTAATATCAATACCAGAGATAAATAAATATATGGAAGATGTTTTCAATGAGTAATATAAAGGGCTGTCCGAAAAGCAGACAGCCCCTTATCGATTTTCCACTTAATGCCTTGTTTTGCTATCTAAAGCGCTTGTTCGCCGAAGAAAATGGCATTAATAAAAAGGTATTTTTCTGTTTTTGACTGTCCAATAAGAATAAACCATACCTTTGGGACAGCCTCCATTATTAATCAGAAACCACCTACTGGCGCTTTTTTAGAATAATACGAGCATCTACTACCTTAACACCTTTTCCGGTTTCATAAACAAGCACCGGATTGGCATCCGATTCGCTGATTTCATCGGATAAATCAATAATCATAGAGGAATAACGGCTAATCGTATCAGCCAATACTGTATGATCACGGGGTTTTTCTCCCCGGACCCCAGCTAGGATTGGTGCGCCGCGAATTTCATCCAGCATTCTGCGAGCCTGGCTGGTAGATACTGGAGCAACCCGGAAGGTCACATCTTTAAGAACCTCAACAAAAATCCCTCCCAGACCAAACATCATTGTTGGGCCGAAAGTTGGATCATTGACGGAACCCAAAATCACCTCAGTTCCCCACGGGGCCATTTCCTGGATTGCAATGCCGTGGATGTTGGCATCCGATTTGTAATTTTTGGCATTTTTGAGGATTTCATTATATGCAATACGAACGCCGTTATCGTCCTTGATGTTAACCTTGACTCCTCCGGCATCTGATTTATGGAGAATGTCAGGAGAAACTATCTTCATGACAATGGGATATCCAATTTTCTGCGCCAAACTTACAGCTTCCTCCTCAGTCCTGGCTAAGGATGTTTTGGTTACCGGAAGTCTATAATATTCAAAGACCTGTTTTGCCTCAATCTCAGTTAAAGCATCACGACCATCCTCCCTGGCTCCTTGAATGATTTTTAGAGCGCTTGCTTTATCTACATCACGGATTTTTTCATCTGGTTCTGCTTTCGTCTTTCGCAGTTGAGAATATTCGTGCAGCGCTGCCATGGCATTAATGGCTACATCGGGTGCATCATATGCTGGGATTCCCTGCTCAACAAGCCAGGCCATCGCTTTGTTTGATTTTTCACCACCTACAAATGAAACAACAATCGGTTTGTGATCTGCTTTTGCGTCTTGAATAGCGTTTTTTATGCCTTTGGCAATCTCCATTGGATCTGTCATCGCAGTTTCGCAGTATAAAACGGCTAATCCGTCCACCCAGGGATCGCTTATTGAATAATTAACTGTTTTATAATACCATTCAGTACCTGCCATACCGGTCATATCTACAGGATTTTTTGCTGAACCAAAATCGGGCATATGTTTTTTCAGCTCATCTTGCAGTTCTTTCGGAGAAAACTTGAGAGGGATACCATATTTCTCTGCTGCATCGGTCGCTAACACACCAACCCCACCACCGTTGGTGATAATCAATAAATTATCTCCTTGCATTGGTGGTTGTAAAGAAAGTGCAAGGGTCCGATCAAATAAATCATCAAGATGCTTGGCTTCAACAACCCCAGCCTGTTGGAAGGCAGCCCCATATACTTTTGCTGCCCCAGCCAGTGAGCCTGTGTGAGAAGCAGCAGCCGCTGCGCCATGTGCTGATACCCCTGCTTTTAGAGCAATAATCGGTTTTTTTGCTTTACGGCTTACATTAATAAATTCTCTGCCATATTTAATCCCCTCAATATATAGTGTTATGCAGGTTGTATTTTCATCTTCATCCAACCAGGCAATTAGATCCGCAAAATCAAGGTCGGACATATTTCCAATCGAGATCAGTTTTTCAAAACCAACTCCTTTCGTATAGGTAGCTGCATCAATTGCAATAAGCAAAGCCCCACTTTGAGAAATCAATGTGGATTTACCCTTGAAAGGCAAAAATGGCGCAAAGGATGCGTTGAGGGAATCGGAATTTGAGAGGTAACCAACAATATTTGGCCCAAGGATTCGCATGCCATAGCTATTCGCAGATTCGACAACCGCTAACTCAAGTTCAGGATTGCCTACCTCGCTAAAGCCTGAAGTAATCAGAAGTATCCCCTGAATTCCTTTTTTACCGCATTCTTCAACGGCCTGTAATACAAACTTAGCAGGGATTGTCATCACGGCAGCATCAATAGTACCAGGGACATCAAGCACGGACGGATATACCTTAAGCCCCAAAATTTCATCGGCTTGTGGATTGATGGGGTAGATCATCCCTTTAAATCCACTTTTAAGCAGGTTTTCGAGTACGGTATATCCAATTTTTCCTGGTTGACTTGATGCACCAACCACTGCTATTGATTTTGGTTTAAAAATCCGATCAAGTACTTTAAAATCCATCTTTATCCTCCGCTATTGGGATTATCATGCCCATATAAAAAAGTATTTGTTTTTATTTTACTCAAATTTATTAAAACAAAAGTACTCATATCCACGGTAATTTATCCTTTAATAAATAATATTTGCCTAAATATTTTTTATAGGTAACGCTGTTTAATCGAAGGGATAAGATAGTTCTTAAAGGCTAAATCCAAATTAAAATCCGGTTGCCAATTCCAATCCTTACGGGCGGCGTTATCATCGACGTCGGCAGGCCAACTGTCAACAATATTTTGACGGCTGGGGTGAGGTTCAAAAGTTACCTGTGAATCAGGAAATGCATCGATAACAATCTTGTAAATATCCCTGGCGGTGAGACTAAAACTATTCACATTATATACATATTGAGTCAAGGATTCGGCTGGTGCTGCTTCCAGCATGAGAATTGCTTTAATAGCATCCGGCATAACCATAAAGGGTAGACATGTGTCTTCTCTGACAAATGTCTTATAAAGCAAACCTCTGGCTGCATAATGGAACATCTCGGGACCATAATCGCTCGTACCACCAGTTGGGATAGTGGTTGCACTAATTAATCCGGGGTATCGAATTGCACGAAAATCAACCGGGTGGGGGAATCGGTTTACTGCAAGTTGTTTATAAAATGAACTGTAATATCTCCCCAAGTGTTCACAATAGAGCTTATTACAGCCATACATCGTTCTTGGCTGGAGCCATTGTTCTTCTTTGATTTTTCCAGAAATACACTTTATCTTTAGATCTGGTAATCCATATACCGCTATCGAACTCGGGTAAAGAAATTTTATGGTCTTTCCCTGCTTTTGAGATTGTTCTACAGAAAATCTCAAAAGGTTTATTGTCCCTTCAACATTTACACGATGGGCACTTTCCGGATTGTGTTCGGCTTTTGTGGATAAAATGGATGCAAGATGGTAAACCGTGCTGAAATTATATTCAGCAATTAGTCTTCCGAAGAGCAACGAATCTAAAATGTCGCCCTGGATAAATTTTTCACAACGGGGCAGCAGCTGAGGATCAAGCGGATGGATATCAAGGGCAACTACTTTTTGATCTGTCTTCTCGGAGAAGTGCTGGATCAGACTATGTCCCATTTCACCATTTGCACCGGTTATTAGAATAAATTCTTCATTCATTGGCAAGGTCTTTTCTCCGTCTTTTTGATAATAGTACCAACCATTGGGTGGGTAATTCTATATTTATGATAAAAAAGGTTCAGAAACTTGTTTCTGAACCTTTTTTTATGAATATTTATGTGGTAGTTTGCCGTTTACCCCTGAACCAATATTTCCACTCTTTATTCTCCCATACAACAAGAATTGGAGCAGCGATGAAAATTGAGGAGTAAGTCCCCATTAATAATCCAATCAGTAATATAAAAGAAAATTCTCTCAGCGTAACGCCCCCAATCAGGACCAATGACAACAGCAAGAACTCGGAGGTCATTAATTGGGTGTTTATAGATCGCATTAGAGTTTGAACAATCGAATGATTGACCAGGGTTTCAAAGTCCAGTTTTTTATATATATTGCTGTTTTCCCGGATGCGGTCAAAGACAACGATGGTATCCTGTACAGAAAAACCAATTATGGTTAGAAGCGCAGTTAGAAATAGTGAATCTACTTGCCAGCCAAAAAACTTCGCCCCGATTGCGATGATACTTATAATTACAAGGACATCATGAAGCTCGGCAAGAATGGCGCATATTCCATAACGGAGAGAATGAGCAACACCGCGGAAGGCAAAGAAAATATATAAAACAACACCCAATGCAGCAAGACCGACGGCCAAAGCAGCCCTCTGAGCAACTTCTGCACCAATGGTAGGACCGACACTGTCGAAACGTTGAACTACCAAATCAGGATCGATTTGGTCCTTTAATGTGTTTAAGACCTCGCTCCTTTTTTCCTCATTTAGGAAGGTTGTTCGGATAATAAGAGTATTATCTGTAGTGGAAGATACCTGAACATCGGTGAGACCGAGACCATTTAACAGGGTGATAACCTGTGCTGGCTGAGGTACTGTTGAGTCTGAAAATTTCAGATCTAAAAAACTACCTCCAGTAAAATCAATAGCCAGGGGGATACCAGAAAAAAGAAGTATTAACATCCCCGGTAAGATTAATAACAGGGATAATCCGAAAAAGAAATAACGTTTTCCTAAAATATTTAGCATTCGATCCTCTATAATCCGACCATTTTATCTACGTCGGATGGTTTTATCCAATCCATCACAATACCGAGAAAAGTTCGGGAAACCAAGGTAGCTGATAAAAGGCTGATGATAACTCCTATTGCCAGGGTGACGGCAAATCCCTTAACGATGCTTGCTCCATACGCAGATGCAAACCAGAATAATATCGCACTGGTAATGATCGTTGCGGCGTTGGAATCGCGTATTGATGGCCAGGCTCTCTTCCATCCAAGGAATACAGAATTCTTCACACTTTTTCCGCTGCGAAGTTCTTCCTTCAATCTTTCTATAATCAGGATATTTGCATCCAACGCACCACCAGTGCTTAGCAGGAAACCGGCTATTGCCGGCAGGGTCATCGTTACAGGAATAAATTTGAATAAAGCAAAGGTAACCAAACCGTATATGATAATGGAGAAAACGGCAACAATACCAGGAACCCGATAATAGACAATCATAAATAGAGCAACTATGATCAATCCAATCACACCGGCAAGCAGGCTTTTTTGCAATGAATCCTGACCAAGAGTAGGACCAATAACCCGACTTTCCGCTACTTTTAGAGGGATGGGTAATGAGCCATATCTTAATTGTACGGCCAGGCTGTTTGCGGAATCGTATGTAAAGTTACCAGTGATTATTCCAGATCCATCCGTAATGGCATCCTCGATTCGGGGTGTAGAAATTACCATTTTATCCAGAACTATAGCAAGAATTTTTCCGACATTGTTAGTTGTGTATTCTTTAAAAATACCTGCTCCTTCATCATCCAATTCAAACTGGATGATGAATTGACCAAATTCATTGGTGGTGACGCCAACAGATTTAATATGATTACCTGTCATTACCGTTGGCCATATTTTATCTTCTGCGGGTTGGGATTCCCCTCCACTGGTTGTCTCTACTGGTGTTGTCTCAGTTTTATCCAATCCAATATCGGTATTAATCTTTGTACCCGGTTCCAGGATAACATCCCCAAAATCTACAAATTCAAGCTGTCCGGTCTGTTTTAAAACCTTAATGACCTCTTCGGTATTCGTTAACCCAGGAAACTCGCCAACAATACGGTTATTTCCCGCTACCTGAAATAAGACCTCACTAACGCCAAGAGCATTACTTCTATTCTCAAGAATTAGTTTGGCATCCATTAAGGACTGGGGATCAAAATTCGAATCTTCTGGCAAATCGGTCTCAAGGAGTACCTGCAATCCGCCCTGGAGGTCTAATCCAAGGATAGTATCCAGGTTCCTTTCAAAATCGCCAATTTTTATGCCGGGATTATCGGGTATTATGATCCAAATAGATAAACCAAGTATGATAAAAATGATTATTAAATTAATTAAGCGTTGATTCATTCCTGAAATGCCTCCAAATCAAGCAAATGCCGACTTCATAATGTCGGCGACAAAAAATTATACACCGTAATATATTTACTGTGTAGGGAGAGAAACACTCTTTGTGAGAGAAACACCCAAAATAAATCTAAACAATCCATTTAAATGAAAAGATAATCGCATGATAATTAAAAATGTGGTAAAATTTTGAATCTCTTATATAAAATTGAAAAATTACAGCATAACATTGCTTTTTTAAATTACACGGAGGATTATTACAAATGGCACCTCTTCCAAAGAGAAAATTGTCAAAGGGTCGTAGAGACCGCCGAAGAGCACATGACTTTCTTGAAGTACCGAATATTGTGCAATGCAGTAACTGTGGGGAAATGCGTTTACCACACCGAGTTTGCCCAAGTTGCGGTCATTTTCGAGGTCGGGAAGTATTTTCTGTAGAAAAAGAAACCAAAAAATAACATGAATTTAGCATGAAAAGCAAGTGCATAATGCGCATTATGCACTTGCTTTTCATTTAATACCCAGAAATTTAAAGACTATGCATACATTTTTTGGATATAAAAATATGTTTAATTCTCTAAATATCTGTTTTCCTTGGATCGGGTCAATTTTCTATATGGCTCAAATTGTTTAATCAATGATCTTGGAATATTGGCTCTTACCATGATCGAATTTTTTTGATGGAGAATGGATTCGATATCTGCTTTTTCATAAAGTATCGATATCAGGTGACCCTGCTGGTACGGGATCTCTAAAGAGACATTTATGTAATTTGAAACAAGATTTAACTGGACGATTTCAAGCAAGTCATTAAGCCCATTTCCGTTCAGGGCAGAGATTGCCACAGAATTTGTGAAATCTTGAGTGATTTGTTTTACAATCTCCGGATCCGGTATTGTATCTATTTTATTCAAGGCGGAAATTGTTGGTATCTCCCCAGCACCAATCTCGGAGAGAGTTTGTTCCACAGATTTCCAATGGGCAAATGCATTTGGATGAGAAATGTCCACTACATGAATAAGCAGGTTCGCTTCAGATATTTCTTCCAGAGTTGCGCGGAATGCTGCTATAAGTTGTGTGGGTAGTTTCTGAATAAAGCCGACTGTATCAGTGAGAAGGACTTTTTGTCCGGACGGAAAGTGTATTTGCCGGGTTGTCGGGTCAAGGGTTGCAAAGAGTTTGTCTGCAACATATATATCCGAATTGGAAAGTCTGTTTAACAAAGTTGATTTTCCGGCATTAGTATAACCCACCAAAGCGACTGTTGGGATATTGGATTTGCGACGTTGTGCACGATATCTGCTCCTATGAGCGCGGACCTTTTCCAATTCATTTTTCAAGTGATTTATCTTATTTTGAATTTCCCGCCGGTCAACCTCAAGTTGAGTTTCACCAGGTCCCCGCAATCCTACGCCTCCGATACTGCCAGTTCTACCAGCTCCTCCTCCAGCCTGCCTGGCAAGATGAGTCCAGGCACGAGTCAGGCGGGGTAAACGGTATTCATACTGGGCAAGTTCAACCTGAAGAATTCCTTCCCTGGTATTTGCATGCTGGGCGAATATATCGAGTATTAAAGCAGTTCGGTCAATGATCCTGGCTTTTGGACCTAATTTATTTTCAAGTTCACGCAGGTTGCGAGGGTTAAGTTCGTTATCAAACACCACAACGTCAACAAATAATTCCTCGATTAAGGCCATTATTTCATCGACTTTTCCGGAACCGATATAGGTTTCTTGATTTGGTTTAGACAATTTTTGGGCTGTATATCCGACAGGAATTAATCCAGCTGTCTCTGCTAGTTGCTCCAATTCTTGTAGTGAATCTTCAAGGGATAATAAATGTGGGTCATCGTAGATCTGAACACCTACTAAAAATGCCCGTTCAATGGGTAATGCTGTTGGTTCTGGGATTTTCTTTGACATCTAATATTCGTTTTTATAAATTATTATAGTTCCAACGGATTATCAAATTTTGATACCAAACACTATTCTTTTCCTATCTATTCATTGTTCGGAAATCCATTTTAATATGGTAGAGCCAACAGCGTGGAGGCTTTTTGCAGATACTTTATCAGTTAGATCCTGTGTAGTATGCCAATAAGGATAATCAATATCAATAATAACGATAGATGGGATTCCAAGTTTTGCAAAGGGGATATGGTCATCAAGGATCGTGTGCTTAAATTGTTGATGGAATATATTTTGATGTCCTGATTCGGCTGCAATATTCCATATTTCTTGTTGTAGATCAGCATCTGAATTTGATTCATAAAAAAGCTGGAGATCTTTGTCTCCAACCATATCTACAATTATAACTTTTTGAGGTAGAACAGGGATTTGGTTTACAAAAGATTGGGATCCTATTATCCAGTCCCAGCCATTTATCCTGCCTTGATCTTCCGCATCAAAAAAAACGAGCCAAACATTTTTTCTTGACGCTTCAGGAATTGTCCTGGCAAGTTCCAATAATACGGAAACACCAGAGGCGCCATCATTTGCACCGGGGACTGGCTTATTCCGTAAAGAAGGATCGGGGTCCTGATCAGAGTAGTACCGTGAATCATAATGTGCACCAATCAGGATATAAGGTGTATCTTCGCTGTAGTTTCCAATGAGATTATAGATATGCTCATTGTTGTAAGTATCAGATTGTATTTTTGTAGACCAACCATTAAGTTTTAATTGTTCGACAATCCATTTCCTCACCGTTTCATGGGATTTACTTCCTGGCGTACGAGGGGAGAGAGATACTTGAAATTCAAGATCCTTCAAGGCTCGTTCACCATCGAAAATTCCAAATTCAATGGGATTAGTCGGTTGAATAATTGCTTTCGAATTGGATTCGTTGTTATAGGTGATGAGAACACCAGCAAGCAGGACTACTATAAATACTGGAAAACCGATAAATTTCTTTAATGATGTCAATTAGTCTCCAGCATAAGTATACTATTTAATTTTAATAATTTGGTCAGGATGAACTTACCCATATTTACCCATTGAATAATATGGAAAAAATCATGGTATATAACTTGCAACATGTGTATGAAAATATTATACTTATTATATAGGTGCAAAATGCAACAAATATTGATTCAATCGATCAGACCAATGACAACAGCCCATCTTGCACAAACGATGACGCTGATGAGTTTAACTGTTGAGGAATTGCAACAAGAAATTGACACCGTACTTGCCTCAAACCCCGCACTGGAATTAGTAGATGAGCGCAGATGTCCTACATGTCACCGCTTATTAACGGAAAAAGGTCCTTGTCCTATTTGCAGTGCACCACAGAATTCTGGATTAAGCATGGATCCGGTGGTTTTTATATCACCAAGGGAAGATTTTTATACATCTTCTGAGAACCAGGAGGATTATGACCGGGAGGATGATTATTCTGTCAACGAAGAAGATCTTCCAAGCTATGTATTAAGGCAAATTGGTCCGGATCTCAATCCAAAAGAAAGAATTATTGCTGCATATTTATTGACAAATTTAGACGAAGACGGGTTTATAACAGTCAATTCATTAGAAGTTGCACAATATTTTCATGTACCTCTGTCCACAGTCGAAGGGGTCAGAAGAGTAATTCAAAAAGCAGACCCGCTAGGTGTCGGATCTGTGAATCCTAAAGAAGCATTATTAGTCCAAATAGATATCTTATCCGAAACACAGGATGTTCCAGAGCTTATCAGGAAGATAATTGAAGATGAAATGGATTTACTTACCCACAGGCAATATAACGAGCTTGCACACAAATTCAATGTATCAATAAGGCGCATCCAAAACTGTGTAAAATATATTTCTGAAAATCTGAACCCATTCCCAGCAAGGTCTCATTGGGGTGATATAAGGCATCCGGGGGAAAACTCAACCCAGGTCTACCATCAACCTGATATCATCATTAATTATTTAAATGATAAACCAGAGAATCCCTTGGTTGTAGAGATTGTTATCCCCTTGAAAGGTACCCTAAGAATTAACCCACTATTTAAGACTGCCCTGAAAGAAGCCGATGAGGATAAAAAAGAAGAATGGCAGAATGATCTGGAAAAAGCATCCCTATTTATAAAGTGTCTGCAGCAACGAAATCATACAATTGAGCGTTTAGTTCAAAAAGTTGTGGTTTTACAACGTCCATTCATTACGAAAGGTGAAAAATATCTCAAACCAGTTACAAGGGTCCAAATATCCAGAGAACTCGAAGTTCATGAATCGACTATATCCAGGGCTGTTTCTAATAAGACGGTTCAATTGCCAAATAGACGAATTATTCCATTGTCCTCTTTCTTTGATCGAAGCTTAAATGTAAGGTCAGTTTTACGTGAAATTATAGGGAAAGAGGATAAACCAATGAGCGATGCTGAACTGGTCAATTCCCTATCGAAAGAAGGATATAATGTAGCAAGAAGGACGGTTGCAAAATATCGAGCAATGGAAGGTATTCTCCCAGCGCATCTTAGAAACTTTTCTCCTTAAAAATGTCTCAAGTTCAATCCAACATTTCAAAATCCCCTTTCTCATCAAATGATGAAACCATAAATTATGATTTGGGGATTTTATTAAATTTATTACCAAACGCTGCGTTATTAATTGATTCAGAGGGTGTGGTTATCGTTGCGAATTCCAAATTCTTTCAAATATCAAATTATTTGGAATCTGATTTAATAGGCCGGTATTTAGGGGATATATTTAATAAACCTAACCTGGAGGACATTCTTTATGGGTCAGGGAACAATCTTCTATTAAATTGTTTTAGGAAAGAATCTCTGCCAGTACGGATAAAACCAATTAAGTTTTATGGGGCTAATCCAAAACATGTATTGATATTCCAATTAGAAGACCGTTTTGAAGATATTGATGAAGTAGAAAAAAAGTTGCTCACCGGGTTGGAAAACCTAATATCGTTGTTCAATGAAACTGAAATCCAATCAATTTTTGAAAAAGTAATTGATATTACCGCTAAATTATTAGAGACAAGATATATTTGTATTTATCAGGTCGAAAGCGGTTTTCCTAGATTAACAAAGGTGGCTGCAAGTATTGATGACGATGTATTTCCAGCTTCAATTTCGATAACTGAATTAATCCGTCTCGACGGTACGACAACCTGGTATCCCGGAAAAAGAGTATTTTCTGAAATTCATCGAGCTGGCAAACGATCAAATTTCGCCTATGTTGCTACTACAACTCTTGGTACTGATGCTGCAAAAATTGGATTTCTTGTTGTTGGAGATAATGAAAAACAACCGATTGATAAACTATCTAGCATAATATCAATTCTGGGAACATTCATTAGCACAGCCCTGCAGCATAATATTCTAATAAATAATCTTCAGGAGGAAAATTACCAGATTCAAAAAAACATACATTTTATCAACCAAATTGTTGAGAGTTCCCCTGATGGGATAATTATTTTATCCCCTTCAATGACAATTTCGGAAATTAATCCTGCTGCTGAAATGATGCTTGGATATTCCGGTTGGGAAATTAGAGATAAGGAAGCTGAGAATATATTAATTGGTCCGGAAGGTTTATGGAAGGCACTTCAGGATGCATTAAAGGGGGTCCCAACTCACAATCTTGGTAATGTTAATTTGCACCGGAGAAATGGCCAGTCTTTCACCGCTATGGTGCAGATCATTCCAATCCTTACAAATCAGGTATTATCCAATATTATTGTTTTTATTCGTGATATCAGCGAACATGAACAATATCGAATCAGGACACAACAATTAGAACATCGGGCACTTTTAGGGGTATTCACAGCAGTTTTCGCTCACGAAGTTAGAAATCCAATTAACAATATATCAACTGGCTTACAATTATTATCAACCAAATTAGGAACAGATGATGCAAATCAAGATCTCGTCAATAGAATTCAGGCGGATTGTGTCCGGTTGAACCAGTTAATGGAATCGGTATTAGCCTTTTCAAGGCCGATGGAAACCAAATTTGAAAAAGTGAATTTAGGATTTTTACTTAATAAAATTCTGGACCGGTGGCATCCAAGGCTTGTCCGTTTAGGGATTGAGCTCTTTTTTAACTCAGACGAGAATTTACCCCCTGTTCTTGGAGATGTGAGATCACTTGAACAGGTATTTACAAATTTGATATCCAATGCCGTGGATGCAATGGGAGGAACAGGTGGTACACTTGGAATACGTTTACAGCGTGTAGCCAAAAACACAAAGAAAACCTGGATTGAAATTGCAATATCTGATAACGGGCATGGAATTCCGGATGAATTAAAAGATCATATTTTTGAACCATTTGTAACAACAAGCCCAAGAGGTACAGGACTTGGATTAGCAATTACGAAAAGTATAATTACCGCACATCGGGGGAGCATTAATTTAAGCTCCTTCCCCGGTGGAACCGTATTCCAAATCCATCTCTTAGCAGCTGAGGGAGATTAATTCTCATGAGTGTCACGGTTTTAGTTGTTGATGATGAAGAAAATGCAAGACTCTTTATAAGTGAATTTTTAGCGAAGGAAGGATACGATACGCTTGATGCCGGAACTTTGAAGGATGCAAGGGAAAAAATATCTCAAGGCGATTGCGATATTATCTTGCTGGATGTACAGCTGCCTGATGGTTATGGACCGCATTTGTTGGATGAAGTATCGTCACTTTTTAATAAACCATTAATCATTATCATAACTGCTTATGGTGATATTGAAATGGCTGTAGAAGCAATGAAGAAAGGTGCTCATGATTTCCTCACAAAACCGATCGAACTTACTCAACTCAAAAAATCGGTAAAGCGTGCAGAGGAAATTATCGCCATGCGGAGGGAGCTAGCTCACTTCAGGGCATCCCAGCAACAGGCCGCTAAATTTGTTGTGGGGAACAACAGCCACATAAAATTATTATTACTTCAGGCTCAAAAAGCAGCCTCTGCATCCGTGTCGGTATTAATAACCGGTGAAACGGGGACGGGGAAAGAGGTACTAGCCCAATATATTCACCAGATTAGCCCCCGTTCAAACAAGCCATTCATTGCGATAAACTGTGCTGCAATTCAAAATACGATGCTGGAATCAGAATTATTTGGATACGAAGCAGGAGCATTTACAGGTGCAGATAAAAAGAAATTAGGATTAATGGAAGTAGCCGATGGGGGAGTATTGTTCCTAGATGAAATTGCTTCAATGCCTGTTGATATACAGGCAAAACTGCTGCGAGCTATTGAAGAACGGGCGTTTCGAAGGGTTGGTGGTACTAAATTAACCACCGTCGATGTCCAAATAATTGCAGCATCGAATAGAGATTTAAAGAATATGATCTCAAATGGGCAATTTCGTGAAGATCTCTACTACCGTCTCAAAGTCGTTGACTTGGATCTACCTCCGTTACGCCAAAGGAAGGGAGATATACCGGAACTTGTGGCGTTTCTTATCAGGAGCTTGAATATAAGAAATGGAATGAATGTGACGGAAATAACTCCGAATGCAATGGAATCGATAATAAAATATGACTGGCCTGGAAATATTCGAGAACTTAGCAATGCAATTGAACGGGCGATGTTGTTTTGCGATGGTGAAACAATTGATATCCAGCACCTTCCATACGATGTAATTAATGTCTAGTATCAGTCGTATATAAAAAGATGGCACAGTAATTGCACCAAGCCTCTTGAGAGATATTATCAGGAGGCTTTTATGATTCCGATGACAGTAAACAATATGATATTAACGATGGCAGTATGCCTTTTTGGTTTAGGCGTGGTTGCTATTGGTGCAGGTGTATTTATCCTGATAGCCAGGGTTATGGGAGATGATTTAAGAACTATTTCTAATCAAACTGCCCAACTTGCAAAAAAAGGGATGGCTGAGGATGTATCCGGACTAGTAGGAAATGCATCAGAGCTGGTCAACGCATTGAATGAACTGGTGAGGACCACTTCAGGGGTAGGGATTTTCCTTATCCTTATTGGTTTCATTTTATTACTTGCAGCATATTATCTCGTTCTGCAAATTAGTATATAAAAGTTATTTTGAGTCAATAAGGTAATTTATGAGTACTAGAAATTTTATTGAAGTTCTTGCGAGCGTTTTGCCTCGAAAGGACATATCAAAAGTACTCAACGGATTAAGACAGAATAGCATCCTTTGGGAGACATTAGGAAATGAGGAATTCACAGACACATTAATAAATTGGTATGGAAGTGACCAGATCGATTTCTGGAATCCGTCCAATCTTGCGATAATAAGAACCACAATGGGGGATGGAATTGCATCAAACAAAGCAACATCATTAAATGAGATTATTGAAAACAATTCTGGAATGGTGCAGAATTGTTTAGATAACCAACTTCAAGATCCTAAAGTACCAGAAAACTTCTTGGATGTTGCATATTATTCGATAGGATTGGTTCAAAAATACAAACAAACATCTTCCTGGCAGTCTGCATTTAAGAGTGTATTTTCTGCGTCAACCTATTCAGAAAATACATTTATCAAGATATGGGGTCCGGTTATCATTTGTTTATACGGAATGGTGGATGATTTTTTACCAATCAGCAACATTCTGTTCGACCATTTCCCATTCTCCGCTACATTGATACTCATCCACAAAACCTATTTATGCAATCAGGTTACCGAAATATCTGCCTGTGGTTTCATAAAAAGTTATTTCAAAGAATTATCTATTATTGATCAGTATAGAACGATACGGCAATTATCCTTAATGGGATATAAAGAATCAGCAATCATTCTATCCAGGATTGCTGCCAATAATATTATTTTAATTGATCCGAATGTATGTTTTTACAAATCCAATAATATAGAGAATTTTGATAATTATGGCCTGCAAAAAGCCAATCTTATCGAATTAATCTGTGGAGTATTAGGTAATAATGATTTGTTCGATAAATTACAGGATATCAGTGATATCAATGAATATTCAGAAAAAAATGAAATATTTAGCCCAAAATTATTTTATGAAAACCCGATTGAAAGAGAATTGCATTCTGTGCCAGTGAGCATCTCTCCGGACTGTGATACGCCGGAACGAGAAATATTAGCAACTGATAATTCCAAAATACTATCAAGTTTCCACCAAGAAATGAATTTTGAGAATTCCAACATTCCTTTTCGAAAGATTTTTGAAGCGGAAAAACATTGGAAAGCTAGTAATTCTAGTGATGTCCAATCATTAGCAAAAAAAACCGTAGAAAGAATTATTAATCAATCCAGTGAACTATTTTTTGAAGAAATTGATGATTCAATTTATGAATTGGATTTAATAAAACCACTGGACTGTTTAATCAATCTTGATATGATCCAAGAAGCCAGTCTTCTTGCCAATTATTTAATTGAAATATTCCCAAACAATCAAGAATTATTGTTTGAAGTCAGTAAAATATTTGATTTATTGAATATGCAAGAGTTATCTCTTTCATATGGAATTTTGGGAGCTTATTGCAATCCCGGAAGTTTTATGGGGAACAGGTATCTGGCAGAATTTTATGAATCAAAAGGATTATGGGAATATTCCTATTTGGAACGAAATTTCATTGTTGAAAATGATATCCATTCTTCCATTGATGATTTCCTTGCGCTGGCGCATTCAGCATTAGCCAATAACAAATATGACGTTGTTATTGGAACAGGTAAATATGTTTTCGAAATTTTTCCTAACAATGGAATATCGTATTGGCTGGTGGGTGAAGCATTAAGTGATAAAGGCGATTTTGATCTAGCAATATCATACCTGAACCGTGCTACTTTACTACTTGAAAATGATGAGAGACCATGGAAGTCGCTGATAAATGCGTATCGATTTACAAATAACCAGCAGCTCTTATATAAAACGATAATTAATGCAACAAGGTTAATCCCGGATTCCTGTTCGCTAAAATTATCACAAGCCCAATATTATATCGACAATGAGAATATTGAAGAAGGACATAAATTATTGGGTGATGCGAGGAGATTGAAAACAACAGATCCTTCTACGGTATTAGAGTTAGGCAAGTTATATGAAGAAACAGGAGACCTAAAAGAGTCGAAAGAAGTTTACATGGATGGTTTTCATCGCTGGCCTTTAATAACCGATTTCCCATTAAGACTCGGTAAATTGCTGATGGAACAGAATAATTATGTGGAAGCCGAGACCATTCTAAAATATTTCCTTTCGAGCAATCCAAATGACTTAGATACCTGGATTCTCTACCTGAAATCCCAGATGGGAAATATTCATGCCAGCCTAATTGATTATATATTTAATCAGTCCGAGTCGGGATTATTGTTAATAGAAAAGATTCACCCAACCTGTGAAAGAATATTAATAAGTAGGCCTGACGATCCATTGTTCAATTTATTAATGGCTGAAATACTACTTATAAAATCTCGGACTGAAGAAGCCCTGGATATCTACCGGAATATTAACAAGTCCCAATATCAATTTAGTGGTGAAGAACGATGGAGAATGAAAGCTGGTTATGGTAAAGCAGAACTGGATTGTTTAAATACAGAGGCCGCCATAGCAATCTTAATAGATGCGGTTACTGAAAAGCCTGATTACTTCGATACAACCAGGATTCTTGCCGAAGCATATATAAAGGCTTCTTTAGATGAAAACGCACTTGAACTTGGGCTGGAATTTATTGAAAGAAGTGGTGATGATCCCAAAGTATTTGATTGGTATTTTGGAATAATCAAAGAAATACCAGATAAAAGGATGGGAGCAAATTACATTGATAAGGTATTAAAACTTGTTCGGACGAATCCTGATATATATGTATCACTGGCAAGTATGCATTTACAGAATAATTTAGTGGACGAGGCAGAATATGTTCTGGTTAATTATCTCAATCAAGATGAATTAACCATACCTCAATTACAAAATGCAGCATTTCTGTTTTACAAACTTGATAAATTGGATTATGGATGGCAATTTATCAACACGGGAATTCAAAAATCAAATAACAATCTGGAATTATTGTCAGATGCTGTTGGAATATTGATAAACCAGGGCAATTATTTAGAAGCGCTCAAATATCTTGATGAAATTATTGAAATAAAACCGGAAGAAATTTATGCAATAACTTTGAAGAGTGATTTACTGGCTGAATCAGGTGACCTCTCTGGTGCGATCGATAATATTACTACTGCATTAAACCTCCTTTTGAAAAGTAAAAGTAGAGGAGCAGGTTTTTCAGATGATTTTCATTTTAAATATTTAACTCCGGCATGGAATAAATCTCTGGAAAACATTTCAGAGATCTATATTAGGATAATTTTCCTAAATCGGAAACTTGGCAATCTTGAAAATGCCTTCGATTTAGCCAAGGAGAGTGTTGAACTTATTCCCAATCACTTACCAACCCGATACCGGGCTGTTGAATTGGCTTTTGAATTATTAGATTTTCAACAAGCTTTAGAATGGGCCTCCTATGTAGATGAATATCGGGAACCAGAGATTATTGATAATAGTCACGAAGATCTTGGCGAATATCTGGAAGCCCTGGTTGGAATTTATATTTTCTTGTGTGAATACGAATTATCATCGGGACAATTTACAATAGCAGAACACCGGTTAAATCAATTGATTTCTATTGACCAAACAGATCCTCGTATTCGATCATTAATCGTTCGATTCAAAATTAGAGATGGAGAAAGAATTAAGGCAAATCAAGAATTTCAAAAAATTATTGATGATAACCAAAGTGTCGAATATTACCTTCGGGAAAACCAAATAATTGGTAACAATTTTGAACAATACAGGATTAATTCTCAGATTCATTCATTGATAGATACCGCACTTGAGTTATATCATTGGGACATCGCCTATCAACTGGCAAACTTAGATTTGGATGCATCCCCGAGATCTCCACTGCGGCATTTTTTTATGCTAAAAGTAATTGCTCATTCTTTGGAAAAACAGGCATTATGTAGTGATCTGCAATGTAAAAACCTGATGGGATCTCTTGCAAAACTTCTGGAAAATTGTCTGGAGAAAGCAAATACATCACTTGCTTTTATAGAGAACCATTCAAAAATGCCTGGAAACTTACTTGAGACTTTGAGGATAGTGTTTGTTCTCCTGTATAAATCAACCGGTGAAATTGGTTACACTAATTTATGTCTGGGAATTTTAAATGAAGATATCCTCTTATCATCTATTTACCGGAAATTGGGGATTTATGATGCTTTAAGTAGATTGGTCAATTATAAAGAAACACAGGTGGATGTTTTAATTAATGCAGCGTTTGGGTTATCCAGAACGAATCTAGAATCAGGATATCAATTAGCTAAGGTATGCATTAATATTGATCCGGATAATCCATTTGGGCAGGCAGTTTTTTCAAAAATATGTGAAGAGTTGGGTAGTTTTAAAGATTCGTATGAAAGCATTAAAATGGCACTAATTTATTATCCCGAAGAACCGAATTGGCATTTCAATGCTGCTCGGTTGGCTGAAAAATTAAACCGGAATGAAGAATCCATCTATCATTACCAAAAATCTCTAAATTATCTTCCAGATAATGCAACCATTTATCTAAATCTTGGTCAGGCCTACCTTGAAAACAACCAACCAGCGTTAGCTATCGAGGTATTTGAAAAGTGCAGTAATGAGATAACAGATAATTACCAACTTAATTTAGGATTTGCGAAAGCATACGCTCTATTAGGAAATTACAGTCGAGCGAATATGTATATTAAAAAATCAATTGAAATGGCTCCAAATTATTCCGAGCCTTTATGGGTTGGGGCAACGTTGGCATATGATAGCGGGCATATATTGGAAGCTAGAGACCTCGCAGAAAGAATGTACACCCAGCACCCCGATGATATTGAAATAATATTGGCTTATTGTAAACTTCAAGAGAAATTGGATAGTCCCGAAATGGCAGTAAGAGTTTTACATGATGCAATGACAAGATTTGAATATATTCCTATTGAAATAGTGCTAAAATGTGGCGAGTTAGTCTATCGAATGGAAGGGCCACTTCAAGCGATGGATGTTTTAGGGAAAAAGAAAGATCAATTTAGTACGAAACCAGAATTTCTTGGTGCATATTCTAAATATCACTTTGAAGGTGGATTTATCCAACAAGCTGAACTATATGCCTATGAGGCTTTAAAATTAAATCCTTATTTGCCAGGGATAAATAAACTGTTAGCTGATATTCATACAAAACATGAACACCCCGACAAGGTTGAATATTTTCTGGGAGAAGAAATCAAAAATAATCCGAAACAATGCCTGGATTCTTACTTGGAATTAGGGAAAATCCTTTACCAGAAGAAAGAGTTCAGCCAGTCAATAAAAATTTACCAGAAAGCTATGGATTCATATCCAGATGAATATTCGCCATATTATCAAATTGCCTTAATATTTAAGGAATTCAAAGATTATTATGCTGCAGAGAAGATGCTCACGAAAGCGGTTGAATTGGCAAATGATAATATTCAGATTCGGAGAGAATTGGCTGCGATTACGGCACTCAATTTTGTTCACAATTCACAGGAGGCAAATTATTTAAATGACCTCTAAATCAGCCGGTTCGCAAAGATTATTATCCAGAAAATCTATGATAATGCTCATTAATACAGCAATTAATGTTAATGCTTATCATTTCGCAAGGCAAGCTTCCCAAAAATGGCTGGAAAGATACCCCAACGATTTATTTATAGAATCTTTGTTAGCAAAAGCAAATTTAGGAGATGGTCAGGTTAATAATGCAATTAATATTCTAAACGGAATATTAGCCAAAGATCCAGAATTTATTGATGCCTATGAATTGTTAGCCTTTGCGGCGAAAAATATAGATCCAGTTTTATACAAAGAAAGTCTCTCATGTGTGCGAAGTCTTGATGTCAATATTTCTGCAGATATAAAAATGCCTGAATGGTCGCTATTAATAGCACAATCAATAGAAGATTTCAAACTTGGAAGGCTAGACGAAGCCGAAGAAACAATCATTAAGGTGATTGGAACTTCACCAATATTACCACTACCATCTGTAATACATATGCGCATAGTTAATGGGCGCAAAGATGATACGACTACCTTAAATTTATCAAAAATTTATAATGAAAGATGGCCGGAATGTCTTCACTTCAAGCTGTTTTTGGCAAATATTTTAATGGGGCTTCAAGATGAAAAGGGGGCAATAAAGCTATTAAATGAATGTGTTTTCAGCGATATAACAGGACAGGTTCCAACAAGATTATGGGGCAATAACCATCAATTCATTTCAGTTTGGCCTGAAAATTTATCTATAGAATTCCAACTGCCAATTCCAGGCATAGTGAGTTCCAGTTTGGGTTGGAATACGATCACATCTCTCTCTGATAGTAATATTCCGGGTGGATCCCAGGAAACAAAGAATTTTATATTTGATCTTGAGGATGAGCTATTACGGTCAAAAAGTATACTTTCTGACTCTGATAATTCATTAATACATGACGACCAATCAGTTGTTGGAAATATTAGTTACTTAATTCAAGATCAAACAGGAAGCATAACCCCAACAGATATTGAGAAGGGTATGGAGAATGATTCTTCGAAACTGGATCAGGATACCCATATTCAATTAAACCATGATAGTGAAATTAGCAACATTATTGATAAATCAAAATATGATCGTTCGGCAAAAGATAGCCTAAAAAGTGTTGAACTGGTTTTTACGCGATTAGCAAAGAAATTAAATCAACCGGAAATTGGAAAAACTGACAATCGGTTCCCGTTATGTATCCTGATCTCTTCAAAATCCGGACTAAAAAGGAAATACGGAGAACATACATTTTCGGTCATTGAACAGGAAATGCGCCTCCTTACAGACCAGATAAGGAAAAGAAATGGATGGGGTGCCGCAATTTATTTTCCAGATGATTTCGAAAGTAATAAAAGACTCGGAGTTATTACAATTGAACAAATCGATCCATGGAAAATAAAATTGGCATTGATTGATCTTGATAGAGCTCTTTCAAAAAAAGGTGAGAAAATAGGGGCTTTAATAATCATCGGTGGTCCCGACATAATTCCATATCATAAATTGCCTAATCCAACAGATGATTCAGATGATTATATTTCATCCGATAATCCTTATGCTACCCTGGATACAAATTATTATCTTCAGAATTGGCCATTGGGTAGAATTACCGGAGAAAACGGGGTAGATCCCGGGTTACTGCTTGCGCAACTACGGAATTCTATCCAATATCACAAAAACCAAAAAAGGAGGGTATCCTGGTGGAACAAGATTGAATTGCCCAGCAGCTTTGGACAACTTTTTGGTTCACTACGGGGTAATTTAAATATAAACAGCAAAGGGGCCATTTCTAGGAGTTTTGGTTATACTGCATCCACCTGGAAAGAGTCTTCTATTGCTGTTTTTCGAACGATTGGGGATGCTAAAAAAATCAGCATTTCTCCGCCTGAAGTATCCGGGAATATAAAACCTGAAAGCACGTCCGCTCACCTGGGATATTACAATCTGCATGGCTTGGAGGACACATCAAGCTGGTATGGGCAAAGAGACCTTGCGGATCCAATTCCAGGACCCGATTATCCTATAGCTCTTACACCGAACGACCTTGCACATAACGGAAAAGCACCAAAGGTGGTTTTTAGTGAGGCTTGTTATGGCGGGCATATTATAGATAAGAAAGAAAATGATTCGATTGCTTTAAAATTCCTTTCAATTGGGACTCAGGTATTCATTGGTTCTACTGGCATTTCATATGGGTCTGTATCCACTCCCCTGATTGGCGCTGATTTCTTAGCATACCTTTTCTGGTATCACCTGGAATCAGGTTACTCTGCCGGTGAAGCATTGCTAAAGGCCAGGATTGATCTGGTAAGAGAAATGCAAAAGCGTCAAGGTTTTCTCGACAGTGAGGATCAAAAAACATTGCTATCTTTCATACTTTTTGGTGATCCACTTGCTAGGCTCGACGAAGGACAAATTGCCAAATTTATACCAAGGAGTTTTACTGAAGATACATTTAATATTGTATGTGAAGAAAATAGCCTGCAGGTTGATCCCCCAAATATTTCTAAGGACATACTTTCAGAACTAAAACAAATTGTCGAAATGTACCTGCCAGGATTAGATGAAGCGGAAATTAAGGCTGTTAATCAACATAAATATAAAAAATCAGAAATGATCATGAATGAAAATGGAACTCAATTTGAAATCAAATCAACTCAAAGGGAACCTACCGGAAAAGTTGTGGTGTCTTTTAAAAAGAATATAAAATCTTTACAACAAAATCATGTACATTATGCAAAGGCAACCATAGACTCGACCGGCAAAATGATCAAACTCGCTATTTCAAGATAATATTGCGATATTTGATCAAAAAATATGAAGCTGACAACAATATCTCGGCTTCGTTTTTTTTTGATTCATTGATGGTTACTTCCTATTCACGTATAATACCCCCATAAAACCGAATTTTATCTAAAAAAACCTCGGAGAGAAGCATGCAGAATAAACTATCCGGTCCCCAAATTCGCCAAAACTTTGTTGATTTCTTTGTAGAACGGGGGCACAAATTTGTTCCCTCCTCATCATTGGTTCCTGGCGGAGATCAAACACTTCTATTCACAAATGCCGGAATGGTTCAGTTTAAAGATGTATTTCTAGGTGCGGATCGACGGGATTACTCCAGAGCTGTGAACTCGCAAAAGTGTATGCGCGTAGCTGGGAAACACAACGACCTGGATGATGTGGGCAGGGACGATACGCATCACACGTTTTTTGAAATGTTAGGTAATTGGTCGTTTGGGGATTATTACAAAACTGAGGCGATTAATTGGGCATGGGAGCTATTAACTGGTGTTTGGGGGTTGGAGCCTTCGAAATTATACGTAACTTGTTTCAAGGATGAAAAAGGTGAAATAGAGACAGATTTAGAGGCTGATAGTGCATGGAGGAAGCAGCCTGGAATTGATCCAACTCATATTCATTATTTCGGGAGAAAAGAAAATTTTTGGGAAATGGCTGATACTGGACCTTGTGGCCCTTGCAGTGAAATTCATATTGATAGAGGCGAAGGTGCGTGTAACCGAAAAGAAGAGCCCGGCCACGTATGTTCGGTCAATGGAAATTGCAGTCGTTATGTTGAATTGTGGAATTTAGTCTTTATCCAGTACAACCGGGTAAACCAGGATCGCTTAGAACCATTATCGGCAAAACATGTCGATACAGGGATGGGTTTAGATAGAATAGTATCTGTTTTGCAGGGTGTTTCATCTAATTACCGTACAGATTTATTATTTCCTATCATTGAAACACTCAGGGGCATCACCGGTCACTCAGCATCCCAAAGAGATCAAAATTTTACCCCATACAGGGTAATAACCGACCATTGCAGGGCTGCGGCATTCCTGATTGCAGATGGGGTTATCCCGGGAAATATCGGACGGAACTATATTTGCAGGATGATTATCAGGAGAGCCTTTTTATTTGGCGGTAAGCTGGGTATCAAACAACCATTTTTATATCATGTGTCAGGCAAAGTCATTGAACTATATGGGGATTTTTATCCTGAACTAAAGAAGCATAAATCTACCATCCTTGATCATATCAGGAGGGAAGAAGAGAGATTCATCAGTACAGTTGAGAATGGCCTGGTGCAATTAAATGAGATTATTACCCTAACCAAAAATCAATCCTTAACTATTATCGATGGGAAGGCTGCTTTCGAACTCTATGCAACCCACGGACTGCCGGTTGAGATAACCAAGGATATTGCCAAAGAACAAGGCTTAAGAGTTGACGAAGAGGGGTTTGCAGTATCAATGGAAGATCATAGAATAAAATCCGGCGCTGGAAAAGTATTCGAAGCAGACAAATTAGACCCATTTGATTTTTATCAAAATCTATTTTCTGATCTTATTCGAACTGGTTTATTGCCAGTATCGGGGGTTGAAGCAAATCCATATTCAAAACTTGCAATCGATGGCCGGATAATTGCGATGATAAGAGATGGAAAATTAGTTGATAGAGCCAATCCGGGGGATCAAATTGAAATTATTGTGCCAAAAACATGTTTTTATTTAGAATCCGGCGGGCAAGTATCGGATACGGGATGGATAGAAGGACTAGATCGCCCGGGTTGGAAAATTCAAATCAACGATATTCGAAAACCATCTGCCGGTCTCATCACTCATCTTGGTGTTGTTTTGGAGGGGAATCCGAGAGTTGAGGATTCTGCATTAATTCAAGTGGATCAACGTAGAAGACGAGATATTATGCGTAACCATACCGCTTCACACTTGCTGCACAGAGAACTTCAGGCGGTGTTAGGAGATCATGCCAGACAAGCGGGATCCCTCGTTACATCCGAGAAGCTAAGATTTGATTTTTCTAATCCGGGACCTTTGACAATGGACCAGTTATTGGAAATTCAGGATAATGTAAACCGATTAATCTATGATGACTTCGGGCTCCATGTTCGAAATATGTCGCTTAGCGAAGCTTTATCAGAAGGTGCCACTGCGTTGTTTGGGGAGAAATATGGAGAAAATGTCCGCACAATTCAGATAGGTGACGAAGAATTAATATCGTATGAATTATGCGGGGGCACACATGTTGATCATACGAACGAAATTGGATTGTTTCTGATAACATCTGAAGGAAGTGTAGCGGCAGGTATCCGGCGTATCGAAGCAGTAACTGGAATAGGTGCATATGAACTTGTAAAACAACGGTTTGAATTATTGAAAGCTGGATCAGCGTTATT